>POVV01000150.1_pt1 | contig 57813 bp, 55 predicted proteins | sample 1560271 | NCBI WGS metagenome assembly POVV01 (sample SAMN08337232, study PRJNA429181) | Bioreactor metagenome, whole genome shotgun sequencing project. | biome: cows' rumen and soil; feature: anaerobic; isolation source: anaerobic chemostat enrichment culture, galacturonate as sole carbon... | reverse complement strand
CGATGATAATCACTATCACTCGTGCTGCCTTCATTATAAATTGATGTTATAGTCTATCTGTTCAGAATGACAAAGGGATCAGCAGTTTCAAACTGAAGTTTCGTCCCATATTATACACCCCTTGCCTGCCTGTCACAGGATTTTCATCGGCATACTTCAATCTACTCAAATGGTTCTGATAAGCTTTATCTGTCAGATTATTCACAGCGAAGAAGAGTGAAGCTATCGTTTTCCCCTTGTGGACAAAGTCGGTACCTATTGAAGCGTTGAAAAGTGTATAGGCAGGTGTCGGCGTCTCGGTTCTAAAAGCTGAATAAACTTTGCTCTGCTTCAAGTTGCTTTCTACCCCAAAAGAGATATAGGTATTGTTAAGTAACTTCTTACCGTGACGTATCAGATCGTAACGAATATCAGATACAAGCTTAGGAGCCGGTGTAAAAGGAAGATACTTTGTAGAATCAGGCTGGTTTAGCTGTACAGAACTTACATACGAAAACGAGTTCTGAAAATGCAGTTGCTCCACAGGGTGTATATCAACACTGATTTCACCACCCATAATACGAGCATCACCTGATACAAACTGATATGTTTTATAGCCATCGGTAAGCAAGTCTTCCCCATTAGTGTCCAATAATTTATGAGAAAAGATATAGTTATTTATCCTATTGGCAAACAGAGACAACTCTCCCGAAATAAGCGGAGAGGAGTAACCTAGTCCCCAGTCAGCCTGCCAGCTATTTTCTGCCTTTAGGTCACTGTTTCCTTTTTCATAACGAATTGTACCTTCGTGAGCACCATTAGATGCAAGCTCACTCATATTTGGGGCACGAAAACCATGTGACACATTCAACTTTGTATTCCATTCGTCCGAAAACTGATAAGTTAACCCTAAACTGGCACTAACACCGGTAAAGTTTCGGGAAAAGGCATGAAACTTTTCTTCAGCATCGGGGCTTGATGGAGTAACAACCTCCTCTTGTTCATTCAAGAACAATGCTCTAGCCTTGTTGTAACGGCGATCGATACGTAATCCGCCACTAATATCAAGAGCTCCTATATTTTTACTTACCAGTGCAAAAGCTCCTATATCAAACAGATTATACTCAGGTATCAGAAACTCCGATCCTTTGTTTAATGATCGTTGATACATACCGTTTATGCCTGCTACAAATTTATAACCCGCGATATCAGGCAGCGTATAGCGAATGTCATAGTTTACTGTATGAAGTTGAAAATACAAACCGTAAGTATCAGGTTCTGCTATTTCTTCAAACTCCTGCCTCCTGTTTTGTTGATAACCAATAATTGTTTTCAGATTCCCCTCTCCCACTATAATACTATTATTCAGTACTGCTTTGTAGTGATATATCTGCTGATAAGGCATCTGCTTTCCGTATGATTTGCTATCACTATCAGATACCACAACTTCAGTTTCTTCTCCGTTTACAATAGCTGGTTTCAAGAATCTTCCGGTTGCTTCGTCTCGCTCACCTTCTACTATTCCGGGGGTCAAGTGATAATAATCCAGGCTAAGATGCGAATAGCCCCAGCTTCGGTTAATACCAAGCAGCCCGGACACAGCCCGTTCTCTAAATCCTGAATTATAGACATAGCCATCGTACTTATTTTTATATGAATGAGCCATTTTATCACTATAACGCCAGTTCCATACGAACCCGCTATTATTGCCCGCTGCATTTACCGAATAGTTAAACAGTCCGTTATTAGTCTGATACTCACTCATCAGATTGGCTTTTATTGTTCCCTCGGGCAGGATAGGTTCGGGTAGGAAATTAATAACTCCCGCCAAAGCATCAGAACCGTAAATCAAACTGGCAGGACCTTTGAGTATTTCAACAGAGTTCACGCTTTGAGCATCTATCTCTATACCATGCTCGTCTCCCCACTGTTGCCCCTCTTGACGAATACCGTCATTGACAACTACAACACGGTTGTACCCAAGTCCTCTTACAACGGGCTTTGATATCCCATTTCCTGTGGTTATCTGAGCTATGCCGGGCTGTTTCGCTATAGCATCTATAATATTAGAAGAGGATTGTTGCATAAGCTCTTTTTTAGAGATATACGATATCGGTGAGGGTGTACGTTTTATTAGCGAGTTACCCGTAAGAGCTGTGATGACCACTTCGTTAATCTCCGCATTCGATTCTTTCATTACGAAATCAAGAGTAGAAGTATTTTTAAGGTCAACAGTTTCAACAATTGTTTGATGTCCGACATAATTGACCTGTATAGTTGTTTTTATAGCCGGCAGATTAGCTATACTATAATTTCCGTTTTCATCACTGATTGCTCCTTTTTTTAGTTCGGGAAGGTAGATGCTAACTCCAATAAGTGGAGCGCCATCGATACCGTCAGTTACCTTTCCTGCTAATGTCCTACTATCTATAGGGACATTTGCGAATATAGAAGTAACAGTGAAAAGGAAAAGAATGAATGTATATATTGTTCTCATAATTATATACGAATGGGAACTATTTATCTAGTATACACAATACAGATAAACAGTTATATAGAGTTAATAAATATATAATATAAAATTGATCTTCGTATCAGGCTTTACCAAATACGAGAATAATGTTCTTTTGCAAAGAACATTCAAATAAAGAATCAGTTTGTATATGAAGAAATATAGGCAGGAGGACCACGTGTGGATATATCGGAGATGAGTTGGGGTAAGAATATAACCCGATCTGAAATAATAAGCGTTGTTACATAAACAGTAATTAGCTGCCTGATATTTCCAAACTTCTGAAGAGTAAAATTGAAAAAAGAAAAAAGGCAGATACTACAATCATGATGTTGGTCGGATAATTCCTGTTGCGATGAGCATGAGGTCTCTGCACAATAGTGGCTATGGTCTGTAAATATAAAGTGAAAAGGCTTCATCAGTATCATACTGACGAAAATACTTACAAACACAATTGCTATTTTCCGATGGGATATCATCTAACTCGATTCCTTGTGACGAGCAAAAGTAGTATTATAAATCAAACTATTACTCGTCCTTTTATTTTTAAATAAGAGAGTTAACTTTTATTTGGTAAAAACATCTGCATTATATTGATATTCTACCAATAAAAAGATCAGAGAGATATCTATAAATAGAATAATTTAATATTTATCATGTACATTTGTATCTGAAAACTTAATAATAGAACGAATGAGAAATTTGTGTATAACATTGATAATTGTACTTGTAGTTCCTGCCGTATGGTTTTCTTCATGTGCTAAAGTTGATAACTATGAAGGAGCTGGAAAACCGACAGTTTCCGACGTCAGATTCAACGCCAATGATACATTACATCTTCAGGATGGAGAAGTCATAGTTTTGAATGATTCTACTAAAAGAGGTCCATCGCATATTGACACATTAATTATAGGCAAAACACTCTATCTGAATGCCCGTTTTAGAGACAACATTGGTTTATCAAGTTATAGAGTGAAGATGGAAATAAATAGTCAAGCAGGCGAACCATATAAACTTTGGGCTCTTGGAGAAGATATTTTCAGTACAAAAAGACATAAGGTGACAGACACAATAATTATTCGCAATTCTTTGTTTTCGATTCCTTATTATGTTCTTAATAAAGACACTATATATATGAAACAAGGTGAACATGAGATACAAATTGCATATGGAAATATAGCAAACAAAACAGACTCTTCTTATTATAAGGTTTTGCTTCTTTCCAGAGACTCAATACTTTCAATCAGGAAGAAACAAAATATATAATCTGTTTGTTTTATAATCGAAGTAAAATATTTAAACACTAAAATACACTCACAATGAAAAAAAGCGTAATTGCAATTATCGTAGTAGTACTTATTCTTCTGATCGGATACTTTTTCAGTAAATCGTCTTATAATGGGATGGTAGCTCAAGAAGAAGGGGTATCTTCTCAATGGGCTCAGGTACAAAACGCATATCAACGTCGTGCCGATCTTATACCAAACCTTGTGGCAACAGTGAAAGGGTATGCTACACACGAACAACAAACGCTGACAGAGGTAGTAGAAGCTCGTGCTAAAGCCACACAGATGCAAGTAAATGCAGATCAGTTGACAGAAGAAAATATAAAAAAATATCAGGAAGCTCAAGGACAACTAGGTTCTGCTTTGGGACGATTAATGATGATTACTGAAAATTATCCAGATCTGAAAGCGAATACAAATTTCATACAGCTTCAGGATGAACTCACAGGCACAGAAAACCGTATCTCTACAGAAAGAAATAAATTTAATGAAAGAGTAAAGGATTATAATACAACTATCCGTATGTTTCCTAAAAATATATTTGCAGGACTTTTCGGCTTCCAAAAGAAAGCTTATTTCGAAGCAGATCAAACTGCACAAACTCCTCCAAAAGTAGATTTCTCTAAATAACAGTATATAAAAACTTGAAATATACATATAAGATATTGTTCCTATTATTGCTTGTGCCGGTATTACTATTGGCACAAGACGATGATTTACCAAACCCCATCACCAGTCCTTCACCCAGACTGGTAAACGATTTCAGTAATACATTTACAAATGAACAGAGAGAAGACTTGGAAAGGATACTCCTCGCCTATAACGATTCTACTTCTACTCAAATTTATGTGGTTACTGTGGATGATCTAAAAGGTTACGACATCTCTGATTATGCAGCCCGATTGGGACAAAAATGGGGAATCGGACAAAAGGACAAAAACAATGGGGTGCTTATACTTATCAAGCCTCGAATAGGTAATGAAAGAGGTAGAGTATTTATCGCCACAGGGTATGGGGTAGAACACATCTTAACGGATGGTCGTGTAGGGCGCATCATCGACCAATACATGATCCCTTACCTTCAGAGTGGGGATTACTATAATGCAACGAAAGGGGCTATCGGAGCCATAATAAAATATCTATCGGGAGAGTTCCAAGCCGATGAAGATAACAGAGATAAAGGTTCTCTTGTCGGACAAATCTTTATCATATTATTCATCCTCTTTATCTTGTATATTTCGTATCGAAACAATAAGGGAGGTCCATCTTCGGGAGGACGCAACCGTGGAGGCGGTGGCTACTATGGTGGCTGGGGAAGCGGACGATCGGGAGGTGGCTGGAGCAGCGGAGGTGGCTTTGGTGGAGGAGGAGGCGGAAGCTTCGGAGGCGGTGGCGCCGGAAGAGGTTTCTAAGAAATCCTATAAAATATACGCTTATGGCAATCAATATAAGACCTCAGACATTAAGATCACAGATCTTTATACTTGCTACAGGAATCATTCTGGGTATAATGGTGATGTACCTCATTAATACAAAAAAGAATGCTACGGTACACATATCCCACAATATGATACTTCAAGAAATAGAAAGTCTTGGCAATCTTGAAGTAACAAAGTATAGTATTCAGGATATGATGGAGTATAAAAAAATCCGAAGATGGCTGCCTAACGCAAAAACTGGACTAATTATATATGGAGAAGTGATATGCTGTATAGACCTGACCAAACTAAAACCCGAAGACATAACTGTTTCCGAAAAAACAATACATCTACAACTCCCCTCTCCCGAAATATGCCATGTAAAAGTTGATCATTCCAAATCGAGAGTATACGACATGGAATTCGGTCTATGGGAATCAACGGATATAGTTGATGAAGCATACACCTTTGCAGAACAACAGCTCAACGAAAAGGCCAAACAACTGGATATGCTCAGCCAAAGCAGAGACAATGCAGTAAACCTATTGAAACCTATCCTAAAAGCGATGGGATTCGAAGAGGTGGTTATTACATTCAGGTCTAAATCGGGCAAAGGATAAACCCCTTCTCATCAACAACCTCTATACCTCATACTTTAATTCTATATCTATTTTATTTAACATTAGAAGCACTCAATTATATTTTATAATATTTAATTTTACACAATCAAATTTAGGAAAACTAAAATAATGAATGATAGTTTGAAATTAAATAATCAATTATGCTTTCCGATATATGCTTTATCGAGACAAGTTACTGCAATATATCGTCCTTATCTCGATAAGATAGGACTCACCTATCCACAGTACCTCGTCATCATGGTTTTATGGGAATATAAAACGGTAACAGTAAAGCAACTAGGCGAATTACTTTGGCTCGACAGCGGAACTCTTACCCCACTCTTGAAAAGGATGGAAGCAAATGGATTCCTTATCCGCAAGCGTTCTTCCGAAGACGAAAGAGTAGTTGATATTCTTATCACAGAGAAAGGTGAAGCTTTGGAGAAAGAAGCAGAATCTATCCCTCCGGCAATGAAGAAAGCATTGGAGATTGGAGATGAGGAATTGGTAACACTTCGGGAGCATCTAAAAAAAATACTGAATATAACGAGTAAATGCAATGCCAAATTGCTATAAATATTTTCTAATTATAATAAAACAACAAAAAACAATATGAGCTTAATAGAATCTTTAGAATGGAGATATGCAACAAAAAAATTTGACTCTTCAAAAAAAGTAGATCAAAAATTAGTCAACGATATTATTGATGCAGCTTGGCTTGCACCTACTTCATCGGGATTACAACCTTTTGAGGTAATAGAAATTACAAATCAGGAATTAAAAGAAAAAATCGTTCCGATTGCATTCAACCAACAACAAATAGCCGATGCATCGCACCTATTGGTGTTTGCAGCATGGGACAATTATACAGCACAACGCATAGACACAATATACAAACACACTACAGACGGCCGGAAGCAGGACCCCAACCAGTATAAAGATTACACAGATAGACTAAAAAATGCGTATTTACAGCGTCCGGCCGAGCTGAACTTCGAGCATGCAGCCCGTCAGTCATATATTGCATTTGCATTCGCGATGGCTATGGCTGCAGAGCTTAAAGTAGACAGTACTCCAATGGAGGGTTTTGATAATGATGCACTAGATAAATTATTAAATTTGAACGAACGTGGCCTCAAAAGTGTTACAATACTACCATTAGGTTATCGTGACGAAAATAATGACTGGCTCGTAAATCTAAAAAAAGTGCGTCACCCTAAAAAAGATTTTCTTATCGAAATAAAATAATAATATTAACTAACGCTTAAAAACAAAAAATTATGGCAAAAATAACATTTAAAGGATCTCCGGTTAATACCAGTGGACAATTACCAACAGTAGGTTCAGTAGCTCCGGCTTTCACTCTTGTGAAAAAAGATTTATCAGACGTCACATTGAAAGATCTTAAAGGTAAAAATGTAATTCTAAATATTTTCCCAAGTATCGACACCGGAGTATGTGCTGCATCAGTTCGCAAATTTAATAAAGAAGCTGCAAGTCTTCCTAACACTGTTGTATTGGCTATCTCTGCCGACCTTCCATTTGCTGCCGGACGTTTCTGTACAGCAGAAGGTATAGATAATGTAGAACCTGCTTCTGTTTTCAGAAATGCTGAATTTGCAAAAGATTATGGAGTATTAACTGTTGACGGCCCATTGAAAGGTCTTTTGGCTCGTTCGGTAGTAGTACTTGATGCTGATGGAAAGGTGCTATACAATGAATTAGTAGAAGAAACTACAAATGAACCGAACTATGAGGCAGCCTTAAGTGTTCTAAAAAAATAAAAACTAGATAGCTGTAAAGCAATAAGAAGTATTTTTCAATCAAGGCTTTTGCAATATTTGCAGAGGCCTTGTGCTTTTAGTATATACTTGCATTGCTTGTAAATAAAATTTTTATATGAAAGATCTAGTTTTACGATTATACAATATTGCTTTATTGAATTCTCTAAAAGATTGTTACCTTTGCAATACTATTAACGAATAAATACTCCAATGAGAATATCTAAGTAATACGATGGTTGTAACAACCATTTTGTCAAATCCGGATTATCCGGTACATTTTGGTTAAATCAGTATTCAAATATATCAGACTATCCACAGTCTGCTAAACTTAGATATCATGTAATCCTCTATTTTTAAAGGATAAAAAGTATCAATCGATACTCTTATGTAAGTTGCATTTTGTTCAAACTTTTGAACAAAGTCTTTGACTATCATGGCATATGCCATAAAACACAATTAGCTAATTATTTATTAAAAAATAGGTTTATGAGTATTATCGTAAAACAATTATCATATATACATCCTGATAAAGAGCCCTTATTTCATAATATCAATTTTTCTGTTCCTAAAGGACAAAAGGTTTCGTTGATTGGCAGTAACGGGTCTGGAAAATCAACACTATTAGGTATCATTGCAGGAAGTGTTCAACCATCAGAAGGAGAAGTTATCTATCAGGATGAACGCCCCTATTATGTACCTCAACATTTTGGACAATACGATCATTACACGGTTGCGGAGGCGTTACAAATCAGCGAGAAATTGAGTGCGCTTCATGCGATATTAGAAGGAAATACAGATATGACTAACTTTACACTCCTCGCAGATGATTGGAATGTAGAAGAACGTGCGTATAGCGCCCTGTCAAAATGGGGTTTACCTCATATTCGGTTATATGAGATGATGAGAAACCTTAGCGGAGGAGAAAAAACAAAAGTATTTTTAGCAGGAACTTACATCCATTCTCCAACCAATATCTTACTGGATGAACCGTCGAACCATCTAGATAAAGCAGGGCGGGCGCGATTGTATGATCTTATAAAAAATAGTAGTGCCACTATAATTGTAGTAAGTCACGATCGCACTTTACTCAATTTGATTGACCTTACGTTTGAACTCACTCCCAATCAGATTGAAGTTTATGGTGGGAACTATGAGTTTTACAAAATACAGAAAACTGAACAGCAAGAAGCATTACAGTCACAACTTGAAGAAAAGCAAAAAAAACTTCGCAAAGCCCGAAATATAGCCAAAGAAACAGCAGAAAAAAAACAAAAACGCGATGCACGAGGTAAAAAAGACCTGGGAGATAAAGGTATTCCACGTATCATGCTGAATACTATACGCAACAGAGCAGAGTCAAGTGCAGCAAAGTTGCAAGAGACTCATGCCAATAAAATGGAGAATATTGCGGATAAAATGAAACAGTTACGCCAACAGCTACCCGAGAAAAGAGACCTCAAATTAAATTTTGACGATGCGAATCTCCATATCGGGAAAATATTGGTAACCGCCCAAAATATCAATTTTGGCTATAGTGATCAGATGTTATGGAGCATTCCTCTTGATTTCGAAATCAGAAGCGGAGAAAGGATAGTTATAAAAGGAGAAAATGGAACGGGGAAAACAACCCTGCTTAAACTTATATTTGGAGATTTAGAACCTAAGCAAGGATATATTATCCGATCGGATTTTCAGTACTTATACATCGATCAGAATTATTCAATTATAGATAATGAACTTACGGTTTTTGAACAATTACAAAAATTCAATTCATATCATTTGAGTGAAGATGAATTACGCATTTTACTGCATAGATATTTGTTTACATATAATACATGGAACAAGCCATGCAAGATTTTGAGTGGTGGTGAAAAAATGAGGTTGGTATTTTGCTGTATGCAAGTTGATAACAAAACTCCTGATATGTTTATTCTGGATGAACCGACTAATAATCTAGACATTCAAAGTCTGGATATTGTCACCGATACAATAAAAGATTACAAAGGAACACTTCTTGTGATATCACACGATGCATACTTTGTAAAAGAGATAGGTATAACAAAAGAAATAGAGCTGAAGGATCATTAAATCCTTCAGCTCCTATTCTCAGTAATTACGTTCGATTCTTATTTTACAAAAGAAAAAGCTAATGCAGCCTGATCTTTAGGAAGTCCTGCCGGGATTGAAACTTCAATTCCTTGTGCTGTTTTCTTCCATTTTACAGGTTTCCCTGTCTGCAAGAATTTTATTTTACTTCCTTTCGCAGGTTCATTACCTTTCCATACAAGAGTAGTAGGCAAAGGCTTTCCTTCTTCCAAGCAAACAATAGCATATATCGTTTTGCCATCTTTACTTTGGGTGAACCATGTTTTACCATCATTATAAACAGGAGTAATGCGTGTGTTATATATCGCTTCTCCATTCTTGATTGTCCAATCACCTATTTTCTCCAATCGTTCAACTACCTGATCCGGCAATGTTCCGTCAGGCTTTGGACCGATACCCAATAATAGATTCCCTCCTTTAGCTACAATCTCCACGAGGGTATGTATCACAGCAGCCGGTGATTTATACTGATCTGTAGGAACATATCCCCAGTCCCAACCAAGGGTAATACAGCTCTCCCAAGGATGATCGAGTTGTGTTTCGGGGATACCCCTTTCTGGTGTCTGATAATTTTCATTCTCTCCCGGAACGGTACGGTCTACCACCAATATACCGGGCTGATAACGACGTGCCATCGCTGCTATTTTAGGCATATCAATATCTTGTGCTCCTCTATAATTTTTACCGGCACGCTCGGCATCTCCGCTACGTGCAGGACGTACCCAGCCACCATCGAGCCACAATATATCAATATTACCATAGTCGCCGTTCATAAGTTCCTCTATCTGGTTATAGGTAAACTCTTTAAACTTGTTCCATCTCCACTTATTTTTTTCAATATCGTAATTATTATTACGGTTGGGAGTCGGGTATCTATCCCACCAATAATATTGAGAATGCCAGTCGGGTTTTGAATAGTAAGCTCCTATCATGTAACCTTCACTACGAAATGCACTGAACACTTCTTTAGCAATATTACTACGTGGGTCATTCTTAAATGCACCCTTCGTTACCGAGAAATCGGATTGCTTTGTATCGAACAAGTTAAAGCCATCGTGGTGCTTTGTTGTGAAAACAACATAATTCATCCCTGCCTTTTTTCCATACTTAGCCCAAGAAGCCGGATCTAGTTTTTCGGGTTTAAAGCTATTTATCGTATTCCAATAATTTCGTTTATAGGCATCATAAGTAATTGTAGAATCACGAGGAATCCAATCTTCTTCTTCACCACAAATAGACCATGATTCTACAATTCCCAACTGAGAATATAATCCGTAGTGAATAAGCATTCCAAACTTCTGGTCTTGCCACTTGTCGAGTTTATCCAATACTTTTTCATCCTTAGGCCATGTGTACGACTCCGACCTGCCATGAGCAAAAGTTTGGGCAAATGTATTTGACGTTATCAATATCGACAACAATAAAAGAGTAATGATTTTTCTATTCATGCTATATTGAGATTTAAAATTTCTATTTTTTCTGAGTTGCTTATCTTATATTTTTTCCTTTTTCATCTTCTCTGCCAATGCTTCAGCACATCGTTCACCATCCATTGCAGCAGAGACAATACCTCCGGCATACCCGGCTCCTTCCCCACATGGGTAAAGCCCCTCTATTTCTATATGCTGCATCGTTTCACGATCTCGGATAATACGTACAGGAGAAGATGTACGGCTTTCTACCGCCAGAAGTATTGCATCATTTGTCAAATATCCTTTATAGCTCTGCCCCACCTTTTTGAAGGCTTCTTGCAAGCGCGATGCAACAAATCTCGGCATCCATTCGTGCATCGAAGAAGACACAACTCCGGGAGCATATGATGTTTCGGGCAAAGTAGAGCTCTTCTTTCCGTTTACAAAATCATACAATCGTTGTGCCGGAGCCACCTGAGTCTTTCCTCCGTGTACCCATGCCGATTCTTCCAGATCTTCTACAAACTTGAGCAAAGCCAATTCATTATATTTTTCATATTCAGGAAAATCTTCAGGATGGATCTCAACCACTACACCTGAGTTAGACCAACGAGAGCCACGGTTAGATGGAGACATACCATTCACTACAACCTGTTTGCGTCCACTTGCCGATGGTACGATTGTTCCTCCCGGACACATACAAAATGAGTATACACCTCGCCCTCCTGCCTGAACTACAAAACTATATTCTGCAGCAGGCAAATATTCTCCTCGTCCTTCTTCACAATGATATTGTATTTGATCGATCAGATGAGAGGGATGTTCTACTCTAAATCCAACAGCCAATCCCTTGGCTTCTATTTTTATTTTCTGGTCGTACAGCATATAATAAACATCTCGGGCTGAATGTCCTGTTGCTAAAATAACCTGACCATGAAAAACTTTTCCTATATTAGTTTCTATTCCTTTTACACTACCGTCTTCTATAATCAGCTTATCCATGCGTGTTTGGAAATGGACCTCTCCGCCTGACAATATGATTTGCACACGCATTTTTTCTATTATACCCGGTAGTTTATCTGTACCGATATGCGGATGTGCATCAACAAGCACAGATGCGTCAGCACCATGCTGGCAAAAAACATTCAGAATTTTTTCTACATTGCCACGCTTCTTACTTCGGGTATAAAGTTTTCCATCCGAATAAGCCCCTGCTCCCCCCTCACCAAAACAATAGTTGGACTCTGGATTCACGACATGCTCACGATTCATCAGTGCTGTATCACGTTTACGATCACGAACATTTTTACCTCGCTCTACTACTATGGGACGAATGCCCAGCTCTATAAGGCGTAATGCCGCAAACAGCCCTGCCGGCCCTGCTCCTACGACAATAGCCTGCGGGCAATGCTTTACATTGGGGTAATAAGTAGTTTGGAAATCCGGATCATTTTGGTCTTCATTAATGTAGCCTCTTACTTTGAGATTCACGAAAATATTTCGTTGGCGGGCATCAATAGAACGGCGAAGAATACGAACCGAATTTATATCTCTTAATGGAATACTTGTCTGGGATGAATAGATGCGTCTGACTTTCTCGATATCTGACGCCTGCTCTGGCGTAATGCGTAAGTCTATATCTTTTTGCATGATTAATTGTAATTGAAGCACAAAGATAAAATATTTAGAGCATAAAGAAAAGCACAAGTATCACTACTTATGCTTTTGTGCCATCAGTTACATTCACAATATTTATTCTAAATAAATTATCGCCAAATCTTTTTCATCACAGAATACATGACAAGCATCTGTATAAACCTTAATAGTCTTTCTAAACAGCTCCTTATCTTTTTTATATCCTACAAAGTCAACCTCCCCAATAAATTTGGTTTCATTCCACTTCGTTGGCTTCACAAAGTCAGGAAAATGCCTATCGAATCCGTCGCCTACAATAAGATAGGTTCCCTGCTTCTGACAATATTCAAAAAATGTATCATTAAAATCCTTGAAGATACTGACGTTCTTCAATCCTTCCTTTGTTGCGATAAAAGACTTTACACTATCCAGCGCATAAGGGCTCCCATCTTTATGCTTAACTCCGACACCAATCATACGCATCTCGTCTGTACAATAAACAATATTATCATCAGCTTTATTATCAGAACACGATACGAATAGAAAAGATAAGAATAAAAACAAAATAAAGTTTTTCATAGTCATAACAGATTAGTATCTATATTATTATAGATGAATAGAGAAGGGTAAAAGCTGCATGAAAATATTTTTATCCTACGTTCCGGTCTCTTTTTTTCACACGAACGGCGTCTCCGGCATCGGGAGTTAACTTTGTGAAACCGTATAGAGAAACAATACCGAGTATTGCCACAAAGATGAAAGCCAAACGAAAATCTGCAACAGTATAATGTTCAGAATATCCGTTTATCATATTAGAGAATCTCAGGAATACTGCCCCCATTGCAATCCCCATTCCTGTAGACATTTGTTGCACGGTACTGTATAATGTGTTAGCCGCAGTCATCTGCTGCTGTGGTATTTCGGCAAAGGCCAAAGTTGTAATAGCACTAAACTGCATGGAACGAAACATACCCGAAAGGAACATTACAACAACAATCAATACGACAGGAGTAGTTGGCAACAACAATGCCGTGAAGAAAGAAAATAAAGCGACTAGAAAACCATTCACAACTAACACTGTACGAAAATTATAATGGCGCATCACCCATATAGTTGCGGGTTTCATTGCCAGATTGCCTGCCATGGTAGCTAGAAACAATGATCCTGATTCAAATGGATTTAGCCCAAACCCTTCCTGAAACATCAATGGTATAAGATATGGTGCCACCCCTATCACCATACGAGAAATAGAACCTGTAAATATAGTTACCTTATAGGTAGGGATTCGTATAACAGAATAGTCTATCAGAGGATTTGATATATGTTTCGAATAGCGAACATTAAACAGGAGCAAACAAATACTAACCAGTATAAGTAGTACAGATACATAGTACGGCACCTCCCTACGGCTAAGTAGTTCCACCCCATACATGAATCCGACTAAGGCTGAACCACTGAGCACAAAACCAACTAAATCAAACCGCTTTTTAGGTAAGTTGCTCTTCTCTTCTTCAGGAATAAAACGCCAAGCAAGAATCACACATATTATGCTAATAGGTATATTCAGGTAAAAAATCCAATGCCAGGTCCAATAAGTCGTAAGATACCCTCCTACTACCGGCCCTAAAATAGGCGCGACAAGCGCAGGCCATACAATGTATGCCATTGCCGTCACCAATTTGTCTTTCGTTACCGACTTTAATACAGCAAGCCTTCCCACAGGAGTCATCATTGCACCTGCCATACCTTGAAATATTCTAAATATAACAAACTGTGTCAATGTCTGAGACATACCACATAAAGCTGATGCAGTGATAAACAACACGATGGATGTACAAAAAACTCTACGTGTGCCATACCTATCAGCAATCCAACCACTTACAGGAATAAAGATAGCTAATGCAATCAGATAGGAAGTAATACCCGCACTGAGATGTACAACATCTGTATTGAAAGACCGAGCCATAGCGGGAATGGCTGTATTTACGGCAGTGGTATCAAGCCCTTGCATAAAAAAAGCAATGGCAACAACTAACGATACGGTATAGGTCTTATCGATTTTCATCGGCGAAGAGTTACTCTGTAAAAACGAATGCAAAGTTAGTTTTTTTAGTAACTATCAGCTAAGGAGTAAATAAAAAGAGCAGAACACTAAAAACACAAAAGACTAATAATCAATAACTAAAAAGCGACAAATAAGAATAAATTTATGATCCCTTAACTTTCCTCAGCAGTAGTTAGCGTCTCTTTGGTAAAAGGTATTCTTTCTTTCAATGGTTCTTTTCTATATGAGCAGTCCTTAACCCGACAAACCGAGCAATATTTCTCGAGGCACGAATCGGAGTGTATAGATATCAATGTATGCTGAGGGAATAACTTGATAAGACTTAACCTTAACTCTTCACAAGAAGAATGCCCCTGATCTATATTATAATACCATGGCAGTGTGAGATCACAATCTATAAAAAAGTCGCTTCCTGATTTTAACACCTTCAGATTGTGAATATCAATCCAATCATCCTTTCTATTTTCATTTATCGATTTGGTTATTTTCTCCAATGCAGCAATATCTGCCGTATCGATCAGATTTTGTATCGTTTTACGCAAAATACCTATTCCTGTAAAAACAATTATTCCACCAAAAATAATTGCAAGAGCACTATCAATCCATACCAAACCGGTGAAATAAAGTATCAATAAACCTGCAACAAGCCCAATAGTAGAATATGTATCCGATTGGAGATGCTTTCCACCTGCAACAAGTGCTATAGAATCATACTTCTTACCCTGATGAATACTATAATAACCAAGAATATAATTTACAATACCCGCAGCGGCAATAACAACAATACCAATATCCAGCTTTTCTATTACAGAAGGGGTAAACAATCTTGCAATACCTTCATAGATAATCAACCCTCCTGCCAAAATGATTAATATTCCTTCTATCGAAGCCGATATTAGTTCTATTTTACCATGCCCGAACGGATGATCCTGATCTTTGGGTTTGGCTGCTTTATGTATGGCATACAGGCTGATAAAACCGGCAACTATATTTACAATACTTTCCATTGCATCGGTAAGAATCCCAACAGAATTAGTCAAAACGTAGGCTGTAAATTTACCTATCATCAGAATAATACCACAAGCAACAACAAGAGTTTGTACTCTTTGTTTTATTTTATCCGGATTTGTTTTCATTATTAAAGCTAAGATAAAGTGCCTAATCAAGAGAGCCCTCTGAAATGTTTGAATTTAAGTTCAAATATACCTTTTTTTTCTAAAACCAGAACAAAACAATCCTAAGACTTAAGAAGTATTATAACTTATGTTTGTATATAAAAATAACTGAAAAAACTTTATCTTTGATTCTCAAACTAATTAAGGTATGAACTGGCAACAACTGCTTTCGGCAAAACGATTCGGAATGGAAGAATACCATGATGACAAACATCATGATAGAACTGATTTTCAAAGAGATTATGACAGGTTAATCTTTTCAGCACCTTTCCGCCGTTTGCAAAACAAAACACAGGTCTTTCCTCTTCCGGGTAGTATATTTGTGCATAACAGGCTCACCCATAGTATCGAGGTTTCTTGTGTAGGGCGCTCTTTAGGTGTTATTGTCGGTAAAGAACTAAGAAAAAAGTATCCAAATTCGCCGGCCGATTTCGAAGAAATAAACTCTATCATTGCTGCCGGTTGCCTTGCTCACGATCTGGGTAATCCCCCTTTCGGTCATTCAGGTGAAACAGCCATCACGAGCTATTTCTCTGAAGACAAAGGCATGCGGCTAAAGGAAAAAATAATAAAAGAAGGTGGACGTTGGGAAGATTTTATCAACTTTGAAGGCAATGCGAACTCAATACGTCTGCTTATACATCAGTTTAATGGCAGACGAAGAGGCGGTTTTGTTATGACCTACTCTATGCTCGCTTCAATCGTTAAGTACCCCTACTCTTCCATCGCTGCAAATGGAGCCGGCAAATTCGGTTTTTTCGAAGCGGAAGAAAAAGATTTCAAAAGAATAGCAAACGAATTGGGCATGCACTGCATTCAAGAAAATCCGTTAAAATACGCCAGACATCCCTTAGTATATCTGGTAGAGGCTGCCGATGATATTTGTTATAAAATAATGGATTTAGAAGATGCTCACAAGTTAGGACTATTAACAACTGAGCAAACAATAGAACTCTTCCTAAATTTCTTTCCGGAAGAAAAACAGAAAAAAATGCAGAAAACGCTCCAGGTAGTCAGCGATATTAATGAGCAAATTGCATATCTTCGCTCAAGCGTTATCGGTTTACTTGTAGATGAATGCTCGAATGTATTTCTGGAGAACGAACAAAGTATCCTGGATGGTGGGTTTGAAAAACCATTAATAAAATGTATTTCTCCATTACCCAATAATGCTTACCAAATAGCTACAGATGTTAGCTATAAAAAAATATATAAAACAAAAGATGTAGTAGATATAGAACTGGCCGGGCATCGGATTATCGGATTCCTTCTCGACACATTTATATCGGCTGTGGAAGAGCCTAATGCAAAATATTCAAAATTAATTCTTAGCCGTATACCGGAACAATATGAAAAAGACGCACCAACATTATATCAAAGAATTCTTGCCGTTTTAGACTTTGTATCAGGTATGACAGACGTATACGCCCTCGACTTGTACAGAAAAATCACAGGAATGAGTTTACCAACTGTTTAACATCTCTGATTTTATCGTTAATAAAGATTAACAACAACATAAACAAATAACCAACAACACTTTAACAAACAAGAAAAGGGATAAAACAGAGCAAAATAAAATAAAAAATTGCAATATGAATTATAAATAATATATTTGTACCAACAAACGGATACAACTTTTTAAACTACAGCAATAATCAATTACATTGCTATAAAAAATATTGATTTTAATAGAATTAAGAAATATAGCATTTTGTATCATATTGTCATATATTCACGCAAAACATGAAATTTCAGTTGTATTCATCCGAAAAGCCCGGAATGAGGAGTTATGCAAACGAATGAGATCTATAGCCCTGTCGCCCAGAATCATTATTTTGCACGTATGAATTATAAAAAACGAAAACGAACATTCTACCCGGAAGGATTGTGCTAAGTAATTATTGGTAATACTAAAAAATATACTGACATTAAATAGAAATAAAGATTAAATTCAGTGCCTGATGATATACGGAGATGTAATAAACTATTCACATTTGTATTTGTCTTCAATGTTTGTCCCTCCTTTTTCATTCTAGAGCTTGTGAAAGTATTGAAAGAAAAATCTCAGGCGCTGAATTTTACTTTAATAAGCAAGTAAATCAAAAGAAGTATAACGCTCTGTTTGTTTATTTAGTTCACTATCCCGAAATTTCTACACTTTTACGTTTTTTGTTAAAAATAAGAGATATATAACCATCGTAATTTTATTTATTTATAAAAAAAGTATTTCCTTTGCGTAAAATAATGGAATACAAAACATTTTATATAATTACAGTCTAATGAGAAACCGTTTAATTGCATTTTTCACATTCTCAGCACTTCTGGGGACTACTTTTACCTATGCACAAAGTAACCAGGGAAAGAACCAAGAGCAACAGCGCTATTTTGATATAAATAAGAACATCGAAATATTCAACAGTGTAGTCCGCGAAATGGATATGTTCTATGTCGATAGCCTCGACATCAATAAAACAATACGCACAGGCATAGACAATATGCTAGGCACGCTTGATCCTTATACAGAATACTACAATGAGGATGACATGAAAGAGTTTAGCACCCAAATAACAGGTGAATATGCCGGAGTTGGAGCTATCGTATCCTTCAAGGATGGACGAGTTACTATCATAGAACCATACGGTGATAAGCCCGCCGCAAAAGCCGGATTGAAAGCGGGAGACGTAATCTTGGAGATAGACGGAAAAGATATGACTACCTGCGACTCTGTACCCGGAGAGGTGTTTGGACGCACATTGAGCAGTTTTGTAAGTAATAATCTAAAAGGGCAACCGGGAACAACAATAGAAGTAAAGGTAGAACGCAAAGGCGAGAAAAAACCTTTAACATTGAAGGTTGTACGCGAGAAAGTTGTTATGGATCCTATTACATACTATGGTATGGTAACCCCTACTATAGGATATATAAGTTTTAGCACCTTTACCGACAAAAGTGCTGCCGAGGTAAAAAACGCGTTCTTGGAGCTAAAGAAACAAGGCGCTAAATCCCTTATATTCGATGTACGCCAAAATGGTGGAGGAATCATGGAAGAAGCGGTTCAGATTGTAAATATGTTTGTGCCGAAAGGGAAAGTTGTGTTGTCTACCAAAGGAAAACTAAAACAGACCGATAGAACATACCGCACCACACTGGAACCAATAGATACTGATATACCAATCATCGTTTTAACGAATAGAGGCTCTGCTTCTGCGGCCGAAATCGTAGCCGGATCATTACAAGATATGGATAGGGCAGTACTGCTTGGCGAACGCACTTTCGGAAAAGGATTGGTACAAGTAACTCGTGAAGTACCTTATGGCGGGGGAATAAAAGTAACCTCTTCGAAGTACTACATCCCCAGTGGCAGATGTGTGCAAGCAATAGATTATTCCCACAGAAATGCTGATGGTAGTGTGGGACGTATACCGGATAGTCTCACTACTGTATTTTACACTCAGGCAGGACGTCAGGTAAGAGACGGCGGAGGTGTTACTCCCGATATTGTAATGAATGAACCTAAAACCCCAAATATCACCTATTACCTTGAAAATCAATACATCGTTTTCGATTGGGTTACAGATTGGGTAGTAAGACATAAATCGATCGAATCGCCTGAAAAATTTTCTATATCTGACGAAGACTACGAGGACTTTAAGAAGTTCGTTAAATCCAAAGATTTTCAATACGATCGCATGAGCGAAAAATCAATGGCTTCACTAAAAGAGGTGATGGAGTTTGAAGGCTATATGAAATATGCCAATGACGAGTTTAAGGCTTTGGAAGCAAAACTTATCCCGAACCTTGATCGGGACTTGGAAACCTTCAAAGAAGATATAATGAAACAGATAAACTCAGCCATCGTTAAACGTTATTATTATCAGCGTGGAGAGAAACTTTATTCTCTTAAACATGATGCTGACGTAGATAAAGCAATAGAAGTTCTCGGGGATACAGAATTGTATAAAAAGACATTGTCTGCTCCCGAAAAAATAGCAGAAACTTCGAAGTAAGAAAATTAATTTATAGAGGTAAGTAATTATTTCGTATCTTTGTGGATATCTAATTACTTACCTTTTTATTTATACATATATTACATTTACAAATGGAGTATAACACTCAGTTAAAAAAACTTACTCTTCCTGAATATGGAAGGAATATACAAAATATGGTCGACTATTGTCTTGCAATACCTGACCGAAACGAACGCAAACGCTGTGCAGATACTATAATAAACATTATGGGAAATATGTTTCCACACCTTCGTGATGTAAACGATTTCAAGCACATCTTATGGGATCACTTGGCTATTATGTCCGACTTTAAGCTGGATATAGATTATCCTTACGAGGTAGTTAAAAAAGAAGACTTGAACACCAAGCCGGGAAAAATAGAATATAGTCGTCCCGACATGCAATACCGCCATTATGGTAAAACATTGGAAAAGATGGCAAAGATGGCTATATCAATAGAAGACCCCAAAGAAAAAGAACAATTTATTTTGCTGGTTGCCACACATATGAAAAAATCATATATACAGTGGAACAAAGATGTTGAAGATCACAAAATATTCCTTGACCTTTATGATTTATCGGGTCATAAGATCGATATCAGGAACTCAAACATCAAACTTCCTGAAATGAAGGATCTAGGTCAGAGAAATACGCCCAACAACAATGGTGGTGGGAAAAAAAGCAACCAACAAAAGAAAAAATAAACATGCCTGAGCTATGATAAAAGATAGCGAAGTATTTAAAATAGGGAAACTTATCAAACCTCATGGAATAAAAGGTGAGATAAGTTTTGCTTTTGAGAACGATATATTCGACCGAGTGGATTGCCCATACTTAATATGCCGTATAGACGGCATCTTTGTCCCTTTCTTTGTGGACGAATATAGGTTCAAAGGAAGTGAAACAGCTTTAATTACATTTGAGGGTGTCGACAGCGAAGATAAAGCAATGCAAATGTCGGGATTGGAAGTATTTTTCCCCCGCAAATACTTTGAAGAAGAATCGGATGATGATATAGACTATTCGTGGAACTTCTTTATTGGATTTTCGGTAGTGGACAAAGTTGCCGGCAATTTAGGTACGATTGAAGAAATAGACGACAAAACGATTAACACACTATTCCTCGTGAAGAACGACGATGAAGATCTGATAATACCCGCAACAGAGGACTTTGTCGAAAAAATTGATGCTAAAAAAAGAATATTATATCTAAATCTGCCCGAAGGGTTGGTATAAGCATCCAATTTTTCAATAAATTTTATCATATATAGTATAAAGTCTGCTACACAAAGCTGTAGTAGAAAAGTGACATCAGAAACAACGTAAAAACTGTTACTTTTGTCACCTTTTACAAATAACCATCTATATATAAACCACTTAGCAAAACACTCAAAATTATTTTAAGACACTACAAGCACAAAAAGAAAAGATAGCAAGCAATTTAACGCCTATTTTCTATTTTATCTATCATTTTACCTGAAATAAAATTTTAACTTTGTTTTTTTGATATTCTTCTAATGAAAGAGCGTATTACTGTAAAAATAGGAAGTCAGATATTAACCCGAAAAGACGGAACATTAGATGTCACGCGTATGTCTGCACTGGTAGACCAGATTGCAGAGCTACACAAAAGTGGTGTTGAGGTTATTCTTGTATCATCGGGTGCTGTAGCATCCGGTAAATCGGAGATTAAAGTCAAGTCTAAGTTAGACACGATTTCTGCCCGTCAGCTATATTCATCCATTGGACAGGTAAGGTTGATAAACCGTTACTCAGATTTGTTTCATCAACAGAATATTACCTGTGGACAGATATTGGCTACGAAAGAAGATTTTTCAACCAGACGACATTATCTTAATCAACGAAATTGCATGTCTGTGATGTTGGAAAATAAAGTCATACCCATAGTCAACGAGAACGATGCCATTTCTGTTACCGGACTTATGTTTACAGACAATGATGAGATGTCGGGACTGGTAGCCACAATGATGGGCTGCGAAAAACTAATCATACTGAGCAATATCGACGGTATATATAATGGCAATCCGTCCGATCCTAAATCGGAGATATTTAAGAAGATAGATATTACAAAAGATAATATAGAAGACTGTATACAATCTTCGAAGTCATCTACCGGACGTGGCGGGATGACTACCAAATATAATATTGCACGCAAAGCTGCAGAAGAGGGAATTGAAGTAATAATAGCCAACGGGCGTAGAGACAATATACTTGTAGACCTTATAAAAGGGAAAGATGTGATTTCCACGCACTTTATCCCCTCTACAAAGAAAACAACAAGTATAAAAAAATGGATTGCTCACTCCGAAGGGTTTACCAAAGGAGAAATATACGTCAACCAAAATGCTAAAGAGGTACTCTTGGGAGACAAGGCTGTCAGCTTACTTCCTGTTGGTGTAACCAAAATTATTGGTAACTTCGAGGCTGACGATGTAGTGCGCATCATGGATGAAAAAGGGAAATTGATTGGCATTGGAAAAACTGCATATAGCAGCGAAAAAGCCAAAGAAGTAATAGGGAAAAATAATAAAAAAGCAATAATTCATTACGACTATTTATATATTGAAAAATAACAATGGACGATTATCACCAGAATACGTTCCAGTTAGTTGCAGAGGCTAGTAAAAGCCTTAACTTATTGGAAGAAAAAGAAATAAACGCAATACTGGAAGCTATTGCAAAAGAGACCGAATCGAAGATGTATTACATTCTTGCAGAGAATCAGAAAGATTTGCAAAGAATGGATACAAGTAATCCAAAATACGACCGTTTGTTGCTCAATGAGCAACGGATAATGGATATTGTGAAAGATATCCGCAATGTAGCATCACTGCCCTCCCCTGTAGGAAAAGCACTAATGCAGAAAACACTGCCCAACGGACTGAACCTATCAAAGGTGACTGTGCCTTTCGGAGTGATAGGTATCATATACGAGGCACGTCCGAATGTCAGTTTCGACGTATTCTCGCTTTGTCTCAAATCTGGAAATGCCTGCATACTAAAAGGCGGCTCTGACGCTCGTTTTTCGAATGAAGCCATAATTGATTTGATAAGAAACGTATTGGACGCAAATGGAATCAATCCGAATGTCTGTACACTATTGCCTAACGACAGGACTGCAACAGAAGCATTAATGAATGCCCGCAACTATGTAGACCTTATTATACCTCGTGGCGGGCAAGAGCTGATAAACTATGTTCGTGAGAATTCTCGAATTCCTGTGATAGAAACAGGTGCAGGTGTTTGTCATACATATTTCCATAAAGATGGGGATATCAAGAAAGGGAAGGATATTATTACCAATGCTAAAATCAGAAAAGTGAGTGTCTGCAATTCTCTCGATTGCCTTGTTATAGATAGGGAAAGACTGGATGACTTACACTATCTGTGCGAAGACCTTGACAAGAAAGACGTTATTATCTATGCTGATAAACATGCATACGAAGCACTGTTCTCATACTACTCGTACGACCAATTAAAGAAGGCTGACGAAAAAAGTTTCGGCACAGAGTTTCTCGACTATAAGATGTCTATCAAAACAGTGACAGATATAGAAGAAGCAATCAACCATATATCCAAATATAGCTCTAAACACAGTGAAGCTATCATCAGTGAGGATGCTGAAGCGATCAAGCTTTTTGAAAAAATGGTAGATGCAGCTTGTGTCTATTCCAATGCATCTACGGCATTTACCGATGGAGCGCAATTTGGATTGGGAGCCGAAATAGGTATCAGCACTCAAAAGATGCATGCACGTGGACCTATGGCATTAGAGGAGCTATGCACCTATAAATGGCTGATAGATGGTAATGGACAAACCAGGTCGTAAGAGAGATTAGGCTTTGATTTAGTACCGATAATGGAAAGAAACGTTACACTCGATTATTTCAAGGTATTTCTAAGTATATTGGTAATAACAATACACATAGGCCCATTATCAGCTACATACCCTTTGCTCAACTGGCTAATATCGCAAGGTATCGCGCGGATTGCAGTACCTTGTTTCTTTATTATAAACGGATATTACCTTGCAAAAAAAAATGATAATCCGAAAGCCTTAAAAAAGTATATCCGACATCTACTGATAATATATGCTGTATGGTCGGCTTTTTATATATTATTGAATATAGATAAGCCACCCATTACAGTCTCGCTCTTCTTTGAATATATCACTTTAGGCATCTTACATTTATGGTATGTAATCGCTCTGGTCTATGGCACTCTCTTGCTATATATCGCAAAGAAATTTATAAAGAATGATACTGTTCTTCTAGTCTTGGCGATTCTCATTTTCTCAATTGGTGTCTTCTGCGAACCATTGAGAGAGGGGAATATACACATCGTAAGAAATGGCTTTTTTGTAGGTTTCCCTTTTATTTTTTTAGGATATTACATTTATAAACATAACTTAATACTAAAATCCAGCAGTATCACCTTGGCGGCTCTCATTGCATTAAGCCTTATCACATTATGTATTGAATCTTCATATGCCAAAGAGATGTGCTTTGTACGAGATACCTACCTGTCGCTCATTGTTTGTTGTCCTGCTATAATAATATTTGTATTTAAGCATTCGAGCTATAGAATGCCTAATACATATCTTACTTATTTAGGTTCATTAGGCTCTGCCATATATTTTATTCATTACTTTGTCATTATTAAGCTATGGGGTATAAGCATGCCTTATACAATTATCCGTTTCGGAATTATTTTATTTTTATCAATTATTTTATCCGTTTTTATCATATACATAAACAAGCGGATAAAAATATTTCTATAACAGTTAAATTCTTGTCATGAAGAAAAAGAAGAAAACAGCAGGTAAAATATCTATAAAGGACTATATAAAAGCTGTAAAAAAAGCAGACCGGGAAGATGAATTATCTCAATCGCCGGGGTGGCGACGTACAACAAATGTACATAAGAGCAAAAAGGTATACGACAGAAAAAGAGAAAAAAGAGATATATCCAAAGAATAAGATTTAACTTTGTACCTTTAATTTGAATACAATAACAAACAACATAATGAAAACTTATACCAATGTAAAAGACTTGGGCGACCTAAATGCTGCAATAAAGGAAGCTCTGGAAATAAAGAAAAATCGTTTTGCTTATAAGAAGCTTGGAGAAAACAAGACCTTGCTAATGGTGTTCTTCAACTCAAGCTTACGCACCCGCCTCAGCACACAAAAAGCCGGAATGAATCTGGGTATGAACACGATGGTACTTGACATCAACCAAGGAGCGTGGAAGCTGGAAACAGAACGAGGAGTGATTATGGATGGTGATAAGTCTGAACATATATTAGAGGCAATTCCTGTTATGGGAAGCTATTGTGATATCATTGGTGTGCGTGCTTTTGCGCAGTTCGAAAATAAAGAAGATGATTATCAAGAGAAGATTCTCAATCAGTTTATAAAATATTCGGGAAAACCTGTCTTCAGTATGGAAGCTGCTACAGGTCATCCACTACAAGCATTTGCCGACCTAATTACAATCGAAGAATATAAGAAAACAGCTCGTCCGAAGGTCGTTTTAACATGGGCTCCACACCCGAAAGCATTGCCACAGGCAGTACCTAACTCTTTCGCCGATTTTATGAATGAGGCGGATGTTGATTTTGTTATCACTCACCCTGAAGGCTATGAGTTGGACTCTAAATTTGTACGTGGTGCTAAGGTTGAGTACGATCAGGATAAGGCGCTGGCCGGAGCAGACTTTGTATATGCTAAAAACTGGGCTGCGTATGCCGATCCGAATTATGGAAAGATACTAAGCAAAGATATGTCGTGGACAGTAACCAGTGAGAAAATGGCACTTACTAACAATGCTTATTTTATGCATTGCCTACCTGTACGCCGTAATATGATTGTAAGTGACGATGTTATAGAAAGCCCTCAGTCTATTGTTATTCAAGAGGCGGCAAACCGTGAGATATCAGCACAAACCGTTATAAAAAGAATGCTTGAGAGCTTGTAATAAAGTAATAGAATAAATTTATTATAAGAAAAATATAAGGAAGTGCTTTCAATTAAATGAATAACACTTCCTTATATTTTTAACGCCTATAGATCAGTAATGATGAATCACATTACCTTCGTTTATCTGAATATTTTTCTTTTGAAAATACTCGGAAGGAATCATTCCTGTTAGTTGTCTGAAATTACGTAAAGCGGTGCTACGCGAACGAAATCCGACAAAAAAGAAAGCTTCTTGATAATTAACATATTGTCCTGATTCTATTTGTTGCAAGAAATCCTCAATGCGCAGCTTATTAATATAGTGTGTATAGCTTTCGTAGCCATTTTCGCGCATAACTTGCGCCAGAGTTGTACGGTTAGTAAAAAGTTCTGAGGCTAACATATTGAGAGACAAATAAGGATCTCGCCATGCATATTTTTTCTTCATATATGCATCTAATCTATCAATCAAGATCGTATTTTTTTGCTCAGGACATGAGGATGACTGCACATCTTCTACTGTAGCTTCTTCAGACTGTACATCTTTTTCTTCAGCATTTTTCTCAAGAACTGATTTTCCGATCAGACGATCAAATAGCTCCATGTAAACAATATAGAGACTACACCCGACACTAATATAATAGTACGAAATATTCAGTATAGGGTGATTAAATATCAAGATGAGAACATATGCCAGAATATTTATAAAAAGTGTAATCGAGTATTTCTTCAACCAAATATAATCGGTGTTATTGTAGCGTCTTGTACGATGAACAAAAAAGACAAACAACCCGGGGAGAAATATCAACAACGCAAGTAAAAGGCGAAACCATACCTCAAACCGATGAGCATCGGGCAACATCTCCAGAAGCGTATTATATGGAGTATAGTGCATACCTGTGCGGGAGGTAACAAGATAAACACCCAGCAAAAACAGCCAAAGAGAATATAGCTTTATTATCCGCCAAAAATTTAAACAGCCGGGAGCAATAACCTCTATAGGATACATAATGTAAGATACAACCATAAAGTTTGCCACCAACAATAATTTTGCAGAAACCACAAAATCGGGAACTACCCCGTTGCAAAGCGCAATAAAACGTGGAATATAATTAAAAACAGAGAAAAAGACTATGACCGCAAGAATTACACGAGAACGTTCTCCGGTCTTACGGCGAAGAACTAACAATAGCGAGGCAAGCAAACATACAAGCGCACCAGCAAAGACTGTAGCTATATATAGATATTGCATTATGGGTAATAATTAAATGTAATAAGATAAGGATATGAATGAAGTCGCATTCATTTAACTTGTTTTTCACTTTTGAGCCAGATCTTCTTTTTCACTCTAATTGTAAAAAAGAAATCTTAATAATGTACGCAAATTTGAAATATAATAGGTCTGGTAATTTAAATAGTCTCGTCTTCAAAATACTTTTTGGACCTTTCTTCTGCAAAAGTAAGTTTTAATTTTAACTTTTCATGCCAACAAAACTAATAATTATAGGATATTGAAAGAGAAATTTCGTTAAAAACACAAAATATGTTATCGGGAATATCTTCAACTGTAATTTTCACAAAATAGCTTCTTGTAGGGAATATAGATTTAATATTATCTAAATACAGAGCTCCTTAAGGAATTTTAATATTGCAAATCAGCAAAACTAAACTATAAAATTTGTAAATATAAGACAGCAGTTTTGTAAATATGAAACATCGCAAGTTTTGATATTGCATAGATTTGCATATCCAATTGTGTGTTGCATCTCCGTGTCAATAGCATATATTCGGTATACCAGCAATACTTAAATTAGAGAGAATCGATATTAGAAAACACCCGAATGAATAAAACTGCTTAAAAAAATTTATCACTAATATTTATTATACGATGAAAAAAATTTATTATTTACTTTTACTTATTGCAGTAACCTTTCCCTTTAGTTTGGTTTCATGCAATAATACTGACGAAGAGATTACCTCAAATCCATTTGACAGTATCAGCAAGGGGAACATCAACGGACGAAACAAGATTGTGGTCATTAGCGACTTGCATCTAGGAAATGATTTGTCTTACTCAGAGAATGTGAAACACCTCAAACGTTTAGAAGAATTCTTAACAGAAGTAAGGTCGTCAACTACTATCAAAGAACTCGTTCTTAATGGTGATATATTGGACGAATGGTATATTCCTACACGTGTAAATCCTTATGGTGGTGGTTCGCAGGCCGACTTTATCAGAAAGTCTGTCGCAGCAAATAAGAATGTTTTTGATATTTTAAACGGAATAATAAAAGATGGTAAGATAAAACTCACCTATATTCCGGGTAATCACGACATGGGATTCACGGCAGAAAATATCGATATTGCAATGCCGGGAGTGAACCAAGCTCGCGATGCAGGTGCTAAATATGGAATAGGGACTTATCATCCCGAAGGTTATCCTCAGATAGCGATAGAGCACAGCCATCGGTACGATTTCTTTAATGCGATAACACCAAATGCGAATGAGAGCGAAGCTCCGGGTGCAACTTTACCTCCAGGTTATTTCTTTGCTCGTATTGCAGCCAACTCGTTTACCGATCCCACTATTCCGGAAGCAGCAACCAAAGTTCCTGAAGTAGTACAAAATAACCCAGGTAATGCCGAACAAGAAAGTAAATTCATTTATTATAACCTGTGGAAGGAAGTAATGGAAGGGCTTATTTATGTGAAGGACAATTTCAGTGACCCCATTATTGAAACAAATGTAGGTAACTACACAAAGACTTATTCGATAAACGACATTCTGCCATATAACAGCACAACTGAAGGAAGTATCCAAATGAAGTTATACAATAACTTGTTTACACAAACCAATTGGAATCGTCGATTAAAATACAACAATGCTATTGTTATGACAGATATCAACGAAGCAATAGTAGGTAGTCTGAGAACAGAATTTATCGACAAGCAAGCAGATGTGCAGTATTTTAGGAATGCTCTATCTAACGTTCGTATTGTCATCTTTGGACACACTCATATCCCGATGATAAAATCCTATACTAATCTCGACAAGCAACCTTGTATATATGCAAACTCGGGAACATGGGAAGACCAAAAGACCCGAGACAAAAACGAAGTGATTGACCAAGATGCGAAAAAGATGAACTTTATAGTGATTGCTCCTGTGAAATCTGACAAAACAAAAATAGAAGTGGGATTGTACCAATATCGTTATGGAAAGCATGTCTTAAATGAGAAAAAAGAAATAGATTTATAATATCCTCGATCTTAAAGTTCTATTGTCCCGATGGCAATTTCTCTCAAAAGAAAAATGTCATCGGGACTGATATTTAATTCTTTGTAATAAATAAAGAATAGAAAACCGGAATAAAAAATTAGGGTTAAAAAAATATACAATTAATAAAAAAGAAGTATCTTTTCGGTAAAAATAAAATAGGGTGATAAGAAGTAAAATCTAATAATATGCATTATGTACAATTCAATTAGAAAGATACTTACCTATGTCAGCTTACAAAAGCAGACAGAAGATTTTGAAGAAATACACAATTCCATAACACAAGGAATTTCTTTTAAGGGAACCAACATCTGGATATTAGTTTGTGCTATTATTATAGCATCAGTCGGGCTTAACACCAATTCAACGGCAGTAATAATAGGTGCCATGCTTATTTCTCCATTGATGGGGCCGATTAACGGAATGGGCTATAGTATCGCTATTCACGACTTTGGCCTGCTTCGCCAATCTTTAAAAAACTTTGGTTTTGCAGTATTAGCGAGTATCATAGCCTCAACTATATATTTTACGATTACACCTGTTCATACAGCCCACTCCGAATTGTTAGCTCGTACCAGCCCGACTATTTACGACGTATTGATTGCTCTATTTGGTGGATTTGCAGGTATAATCGCAATCAGCAGTAAGCAAAAAGGAAATGTCATACCCGGCGTGGCTATTGCAACAGCCTTGATGCCTCCTCTGTGCACAGCAGGATATGGTTTGGCTACTTTTCAGTTCTCTTTCTTCTACGGAGCGTTTTATTTATTTACCATCAATACAGTCTGTATTGCTTATGCCTCGGTTTTGATCTCTCAAATGCTGAAATTTCCAATCAGAGATATCAATATAAGTGAAACTAAAAAGAAGCGTATCAATCAAGCATTATCTATTATTCTAATCATAATCATATTACCTAGCATCTATTTAGGCTATCGCATGTCTCAGAATGAGAAATTCAGGGCAAATGCTGAAAAATATACACGTTACGTTGGAATATATAAAGGAAATTACCTGCTCAACAATGAGATTAGTGCCAATAAAAAAGAAATTAATTTAGTATATGGCGGATCATCATTGACGGAAGATGATAAAAAAGCGATTATTGATCAGGCTAATTTATTCTCTTTAATTGATGCTAAAATAACAATTGAGCAAGGACTGGCTATAGACAATGACATGGCTAAAGATCGCTTAAAAGCACAATCGGAAGAAGAAAGGTTAAGACAACAAATAGCCCTTCTTAATTTGGAAGTCACAGGTTATAGACAGAAAATAGATAGTGTACAAAGTCAATATTTCATAGGAAAGCAATTATTATCTGAATTGGCTCCTCTATATCCCCAGATACAGAGTTGTTCATATTCTGATGCATATATCTATCAACAAAGCGATACTTTATCTCGCGAAAAAACAGGTATGTTTATGATTACATCGAAGAACACCCTTTCGAAAAATGAACAGGAAAAGATAAAGAATTGGCTAATGAAAAGATTAAATAAAAAAGAGGTCAAGGTGTATTTTGATATAGGGAGGTAGTCATTAATTATATTATTTTCTAGATTATATTGGTTTTCAATATTATCTATATTTTTATACAATAGAAAGTACCTATCGCTATTATTATTCTATCCATGTTAATTTAGAAGATATTAGATTCCATCTACCATTCTCTTTTTTCAGATAAGCCTCTCCTCCTTGATAAACAAGTCTAAAGAATAATTTAGCATAGTTCATTTCTTTATCAAAGACTATAGTATACACTTGTGGGTATGTCAAAAGCTGCCAATATGCTCCCCAGTGTCCTCTCCATATTTTTATCTTTTTTTCAAGAAAACATTGTCTTTTAGCTACCTCTTTGTCCGACAAATAATATAAATAATTAAGAGCTTCTTTATTCTTCTTAATACGAGTGCCTAAAAACGTTGTTAATTCTATATTGTATGAAGGACTTAGATATACAACTTCTTTACCTCTAAAAGAAATATTCGGTCTAAAATTAGTAATAGTATCAGTGCTTATGATATCTTTGTCTAATAATTCTTTCATTAATCTTTCTTCTGCAAAAGCAGGTATCTTTTGTAGATTTAAACTGTCAATACCATCTTGTCCTTCCTTTTTCAATAGCTTTTTGTAAATTATTATTTTCTCGTCTTCAGTATAAAATACTTTATTTTGAACTCTATACTGAAGATTATGCTGAATGATTATATATTTTGTGTTCTGATATATAGTATCTCCCCACTCAGAACTTCCAATTCTTTGCAAGTCTATTGGATTATAAAAAGCATAAAACACATCATATACAGCTTTCTCTGTAGTCAATAAGGCTTGATATTCTTTATCTGAAATTGGCAAAATATCTTTTCGCCAATGATCCAAGAAATCTTCAAGCTTCTTTTCTGACTTTTTTTTGTATGCTTCTTCCAATATATTAAACTGAGAATATGAATAGTTAAAGGATGAGCACAGTAAAAACATAATAATAACTTTCCTCATAGTCCAAATTATTAATAGAGTAATATGTAAAAATACTAATCTATTTTATCTGAGGAAAACTATTATTTTATTTTTACAACAAATTACTCGTAGCTTAACTCTAATAATCCAGAAATTCATATCCTTGCACTAAAAAAATCTCTGAGAACAAACATACGGTACTTTCTGTCGTCTGTCATCCTATTGTTGGTTTAACTTACACCCTTAAAAAAACACCTTTTTGACAATAAAAAAAGACAGCTACAAATTGTAACTGTCTTTTTTAACGTGGTGCCACCAGGAATCGTCATTTTAACTTAAGTGGCTTATATTCTTATAGATATATTTCTAAAAAAGTAGTATTCTCCCGCTATTGCTCCACCAAATTGTCGCATTACTTTGCGGTGAACTTCTTCACTACACATTTCCAATGAACTATAGACAAAGATAAAAATTCTTCTTGAATTTAAGAGATATTTGTTATAGTTTAAGTTTTCTTTCATCTGACCACAAATGTATATCAAGAGAATAATTTAATCAAGGTCAAGCTCTGCGAGTTTGAATAAATAATCTTCCTTTTTGTGAAAGAGTATTATTTATCAAAACCTTGCTTAAATTATTCTCTTTTTAAATAGGTGGTTTATCAGTTGGAAAGAAAAATAATATTCAATATAATCGAAAAAGCATCATTGTTCCTCATACTTCTCTAAACTATCTACGTTCTTCTCATTTCTTTTGGAGGAAAACAAACAAACCTTTATTAAAGTTGATTTGGATACTGCTGAACCAAGACTGGTAATAGATGCATCCATTGACTGGACAAAGGGGACAGCAGGTAACGAACAAAAAATTAAATTGACAACTACAACAGGCTACTACGAGGATAAATTTCCAACAGTTTCGGGAGCAACCATTACTGTAGCCAATACAAAGAATATTGTTTTTCAATTTATTGAGAGTCCCAATAAAGGAGAATATATCTGCACCAATTTTGAGCCTGTTATTGGAGAAACGTATACATTGACTGTTAACCTGAATGGCGAAACATATACAGCTACCGAAACCTTTATTGGTGTTCCTGCAATTGAAGATTCTATCCAGCAGAATAATAAAGGAGGTATGGCTGGTGACGAAATTGAAATTACATATTACTATAAGGACAATGGTGCTGAGTATAATTACTATCTGTATAGTGTGGCGATGAGACATATAGTATTTCCACAATACAGTGTCGAAAATAACGAAATGAATCAGGGAGCCTTAACTGCTGTCTATTATTCACATGAGGATTTAGAAGTGGGAGACGTTCTAAATCTTAAGTTATACGGAATCTCTAAAAGATATTATGACTATATGGCAAAACTATTGCTGGCATCAGGTAATGATGATGGACCAATGTTTGCTCCAACACCGGCTGCCGTTCGGGGTAATATTGTAAATCAGACCAACAGTGAAAATTTTGCTTATGGATATTTCAGACTGTCGGAAGTAGATGTTAAAGATTATACCATTAAAGAATAAACTATGAAAGTATCATATAAAAGAAGATTTAATTATCGAGCGTTCATATCTATCGGACTATTCTTTGCTCTGATAATTTTGTTTGTTACAGCTATATTAATTCAGTTCTTTGAAGATGATCCTGATAGCCTTGAAAAACATATTAGTGTATCATGTCATGCTTTAGCTGGAATAGCTTTTATAATCTTAAATATGTTTCATCTAAAATTCAATTGGCAATCCTTTAAGTCTTACCCTAAGAATAAAGAGGGTGGTATTAGCAGGGAAATCATTACAGCAGTTCTATCAATAATTTTATTTCTAATCCTAGGTACTTTTATTGTATACCTTCTTTTAGGAGGATAGCAGACAAGTATCTGTTTTATTAAAAGCTTTTTTTATTCTGTTCTTGTGATATCTGAAAAATATATCTATAACGTAAAACTCATTATTCAATCCAATTATTTTTTTTCGTATGACATGTTTACTCTAATGTAAATTAAACATATATGAAAAGATTAGCAAAAGCAGAGTTCTTCAATCTACTGATTGATAACTCATCAGTAACAAATCAAAAAATGCAACACGCCTATGAAATTTTTGTAATAGACGTATTAACCCTAAATCAAGCCGAAACAGATTATCGAACTATCTTTCGGTCATTAAACCTGACTCGTATAGAGTTCCAGTCATTGCAAACACAAATTTTATACGAGCAGGGGGAAAAATGCCCTAAAATATCTCTACCTGCAGAAAGCTATTTCTGTTATTGATTCTGAGCTTGTATTACTAGAAACAAGATTCACCCATCCTGAACGATTCGTAAAAGAGCTGACCTTTAAATCCGATCTGCATATAATCCCTAAGTCAAAAGACTTGGGGATTGTCGCATTAGCAGAGATCGTTGAAAGCCTCTATTTAAGTCAAAAAGTGTTGAATAATGAAGGTAAACCAGCAAGTAAAAGTCAGATTGGGAATAAGTTTGAATTGATCTTCAATATTTCTTTTGGTGACATCTCAGATAAGACCAGTGAAATATACAAACGAAAACCTTTCAACCGAACCAAAGCTCTTGATTTCCTCCGTAATATGATAATTCGTAAGGATAAAGAAACAAAATGAAAAATAATGCATTTATAACACATTGTGTATAAATAGATTGTAGATTGTTGTTAGAGGGGTAGTTAACTATCCCTCTATTTTTCTGTCTCCAATTGTCAGTTCTTTGCCTTACCAATCGATTGGAATTAATCAATTATTAATTTCAAAAACAAAGAATTATGTATTTAGACAATGAAGACTTTCTATCATGGATGGAGAAGTTATCTAAAAAGCTTACAATTATTGGCAGTGACCTAAAAGCAATGATGGCAACAGGAGAAGCATTTAACAATGAAGATAAACTATTGGATAATCAAGATCTCGCCTTTCTTCTCAAAGTATCGTATCGAACCCTACAAAGATATCGAGATAGTGGACAACTTCGTTATTTTTTGGTCAGACGAAAGACATTCTACCGTATGGCTGATGTAAAAGAATTTATTCAATCCTATGCCTCAAAGAAAGAGATAGTGATGTTCAATAAGGGCATAGAAGATGGTAAAATCTTGAAATGATTCTGCATTTACTGATCTAAGCAGAATGAAGCAAAAGGGTGAGGGCTGTGTTTAGGTCATCACCCTCCCTAAAGGCTCCGCATTTAGCAGAAACACCCTCGCTCAACCGCATCGGATTGTTTCGCTAAATTGAGCAAGAGGGAACTGGACTATCGTCCTGTTCTCCTCTTGCCCTTCGGGGCAAAGCCTTCGGCTTTAGTGCTTTATTAAAAAGCACTGTTATAACACTTGCTATAACTGGAATTGATAGACAATTCTGCTTAAGCAAGTTAGATATATGAATAACTATAAAATAGTTATAACAATGGAAAAACAGAATAGAAAAACCATATTTACAACCATAGCGATAGATAAGGAAACGGATAGAGTTATAGAAAAACTCTGTAAACGCTATTCGCTGAAAAAGGGAGAAATTACAAAACTCGCTTTTCAGTATTTAGATAAGGCAAATATCAACCCAAGTGAAGCACCTGAATCTACAAAAGCAGAACTAAGGAAGATTAACAAACGTCAAGATGATATTATCCGTTTTATTCGTCACTATGAAGAAGAACAACTCAATCCAATGATACGTACAAGTAATTCTATAGCAACAAGATTTGATAATGTTGTTAAGTCAATGGAAGATATTATTCTCTCCCATCTTAAAGCCAATCAGGAAGGGCAGAACAATCTACTAAAGATGTTAAGTGATAAATTTACAGGACATGCAGATGCGATCAACAATCAAGGGAAACAGCTATCAGCAATCTATAAAAATCAGCAAAGGGATAATAAAAAACTGTTGCAATTAATTAACCTATATTCCGAGCTAGCTACAGCAGGATTGATGGATGGAAAACGAAAGGAGAATCTAAAAACAGAGATTATCAATCTGATGAATGAATAATCTATGAATATAGATTTTCCACCACCATCTAAAGGTACATACAATAATACAGGTAGTTGTAAACGGCTAGCCCAATATTTGGAGCACGAGGATTTAGAACGCATGGAGAAAGGTATTTATACCGAAGGCTTTTTCAATTTGACAGAAGAAAATCTCTATAAATCGCAAGTCGTAAAAGATATTGACAATAACAAAGCTCAACTTCTCAAAACAGATGCCAAGTTTTATGCTATCCATATCAGCCCATCAGCGAAGGAACTGCAAGCAATGGGAACAACAGAACAGGAACAAGCCGAAGCCATGAGAAAATATATTCGGGAAATTTTCATTTCTGAATATGCCAAGAACTTCAACAAAGGTTTATCGGCAGAGGATATTAAGTTTTATGGAAAGATACACTTTAATCGAGACAGATCGGAGAACAACGAAAATAACATGCATTGCCATATTATAGTCAGTCGTAAAGATCAAGCCAACAAAATCAAACTATCGCCATTGACTAATCATCGTAATACTAAGAAAGGAGTCATAACAGGCGGTTTTGATAGAAAGAATTTATTCCAACAGGCAGAGCAAAAATTTGATAAGCTTTTTAATTATGACAGACCATTAGATGAGAGCTTTGAATATTATAATACAATGAAGAACGGTTCTATTACAGAACAGATCAGGATGCAAGAACGTATGGATGAATTCAAAACTTCATTACAGCATGATGTCATGAGTTCAGTAAGTCATTCTTTCAATCAGTTAACCACTCCGAAAAAGCAAGAAGTGGAGAAGAAACAAAATAAAGGATTAAAACTCTAGTTATCAATGCGTCAAAGTTATTTACCGTCCAAGTTCGGTTATTTCCGCTTATAGCTACCCTGCTGTTTGGAGGGGCGGTAGCTCGCAGAATAACCGCTTGTCCGATAATAACTTTTGACGAGTAAAGCCACTCACAGCCAATACCTGACATAGCATCCCGATTCTAAAAACCTATTCAAATTCTGATTTATTTTACAGCAAATCATTGCAATGAGAATAAAAAGTATAAATCAGAAATGTAGAATTATGGAAATTATAGCAGTCGAAAAAAGGACTTTCGAGCAGATGATACAACATCTTGAAAACTTTGTCAAACAAGTGAAAACACTTTGTGGAAATCCCTACGATAGTAGTAAGTGGATGAATAATACAGAAGTTTGCGAGCTTCTTCAAATCTCCCCCAGAACATTACAATCATATAGGGATAAAGGTACTTTATCTTATTCTCAAATAGGTCGTAAATGTTATTATAGAACGACAGATATAGAGCAATTAATCAGTCAATCACAAATAAACAAGTAACCCTATGAAAAAAGGAAAATATAAAACTGATTTGAGAGTGTTGGTGGGTAATTGGGAAAGTATCAACCTTAATCCAACAATTATCATTTACAGGGATGATGCCCAATATTTACTAAGTGTTATCCACATGAACGAGACGAGCAAGCAGGCAAACCCTGCCACTTATGAGATACAGGAAGATGAGAGTGGGCTTTTCATTAACTACAATCTGAAAAGAACAGCTATCAGCTATGATGTAAAGCTAGATTTATTAACGGTCTCCACTTTTGGAGACTATATACGTAACTAAAATATGGAAATCTTAAATCGGAAATCAAAAGAGATAGATTCTTTTTTCACGGCTTTAGCTGAACTTTCAAGTCTTATCCAACAAGCGATGAAAAACCGAACGCCATACCTAAACGGAGAAAAATTCTTATCAAATAGTGATATTTGCCAACGGCTCCATATTTCATCCCGAACTTTACAGGATTGGCGAGATACGGGAGTAGTTCCTTTTATTCAGATTAGAGGAAAGATATTGTATAGGGAATCGGATGTGTTGAAATTGATAGAAGATAACATGGTAAGGTAATATGAAGTGATAAACAATTTAAAGTGAATCCCTTAAGAAAGATCAAAGATTCTAGTCTTTGGTCTTTTTTTAATGTGTATATTCGTGAAATTTAAATTGTGTATCGAAATGAATAAACTAGAATTAGATTATAATTCCACATATGTTAGTTTAAATCTTATAGATGAATTAGATTATGTAATAGGAGAATATGGCAAGCCTAATCTAACTTTTATCTATACTCTGAATGCATTTCTTGAAGCTTTTGTCTTAAATTCAATATTTTATATTTCGGAGCAAGAATTCAAACATATGCAACTTCTATCCAAATCATTGTTCCCAAGTGGAAGACCTATCTTAGAATTATTGTCAAAAACTAACTCTATGAAAGCTATATCAGGAATAGGAAATAACATAGGGCAGGTTGTTAGTATCATTAAACATGATACTAATAATCCTATAAGTTATCAAGAAAAGATAGCCGAATTCATTGAAAATGGAATTGACACAAAAATAGCAAGAGAAAAATATTTAACATTATCAGATTTAAATAGGAAAGTAGAAAAATTGAAGTTTTTAAATATTGGAAAAGTAGAAGATGGACTTATTGCACTAGAGAGTACAAATACACCAGAAGATTTTTTTAACGCTCTAAATAAAGCTACATATTATTCCAATGTTCAATCTGTTTTACCTTTCTACTCATATAAACAGCAAATAACTCAAACTAAAATAAGGGGTATTAGTAAAGAAATAATAAAGGGGATAACTAACATCTTTGAAAAAAAACAAGATGCTATCAATCAGTATTTTGGTTGTTATAATCAGCAGATTCCACCATTAGTTAATATATTATTGAGTCAGTGTAATTCTATTAATGATATTCCAGATAAGTTATTGCAATTAAGACATGATTTTACCAATTTAAGAAAATCTATTATCACATACGAGAAACGTATTAACGAATCTCAGAATATTAAAGAACAGATTGATGCTTTAGAGGAATACAATGAATTCTGGAAATTATTTAATAAGAAATACACCAATAGCAGCAGGTTAGTTTTTAATTTTTGGGATCTTGCTGAAGATTCTAATTTAGATCAATCAATTGATAACGCCATAGATAGCGGTTCTTACTCTAACATTGTTGAAGATTTAAATTTAGGCAAAGTCATTGGTAAAAGTGTAAAAAAACTATTAGAATATAGTAACGAAAAAAGAATAATAAATAGATTTAGAGGTATTACGGACTTGTGGAAATTATTCAATGATTCTCCAAATGTAAAAGATCACATAAAAAATTATGAACGCATATTTAATGTAGAATTAGATATAGAATCAATAGATAGGCTAAAAAAAATTGAACAAAAATAGTTCACAATTAATCTACTTCAATTATATGCATCGAAGTAAGTATGAATGAATAAAGGTGCCAGTCCTTTAATGAAAAGCACCTTTCAAATCTAACTAGATACTACAATCTATACAGTACTCCCCAACAGATTACTCCCCACCTTCTGCATATCATTCAAAATACTCTGATCTAATACACGAGCGTATCGTTTCGTCATTTTTATATCTGAATGCCCCAGCATTTTTGCAACGTTTTCAATGCTGACGCCATTGGCGAGGCAAACCGAAGTAGCATACGAGTGGCGGGCTGAATGCGTGCTAAGGTTCTTCTTAATCCCACACAAATCGCTGATTTCCTTTAAATAAGAGTTCATCTTTTGATTACATGGAACAGGTAATAATACATTGTGTTTTTCGCAGATAGGATGTCCTTGGTATTTTTCGATGATGGATAAAGGAACTTCTAACAAAGGTATATTGCACATGTTTTTAGTTTTTTGACGAGCTTTACGAATCCAATAGTTGCCATTTTTGTCTTTCACAATATGTTCGGAGGTAAGTTGCTTCACATCTATAAATGAAAGCCCACTAAATGCACAGAAGATAAAAATATCACGTACTAACTCTATGCGAGGTAATTCAAATTTCTTATAGATAACTATTTGCAGTTCATCCCACGTCAGAAACTCTCTGTTTACTTCCTTCTCCTGAAACTTTATTCCCATAAAAGGGTCTTTCATTATCCATTCATTGGCTAGAGATAGATTCGTTATCTTTTTCAAGCACTTCATATAACGAATAACTGTATTTTGTGCACAATTTTTTTCTGTTTTCAGGTAGAAGTCGAAAGCCCGAATAAATTCTCCGTTGATATCTTTTAGCGGGAGGTCATCTTGATTATAATTGAGTTTGATAAGTTCTGCCAGATAGCGTTTGCAGCTCTCGTAACGGCGTACAGTTATTAAAGCAAAGTCTTTTCCTACTAACTGCATACAACGGTCGTTATGCTCCTGAAAAACGGTTATAAGTGTTTTAGGTTCTTCTTTCTTTTCCAAGCAAAAGAACTTATCCCGCAAGATTTCCGCTGTGATGGGTAATCCCTCTTCCTTTAGTTCGTAATGAATATTGTATAGCCTTATTCTAGCTTCATCAATAAACTTGTTCAGATCGTTTGATTTGCGGTCTTTGCCACGAGAACATTCTTTTGCCTGATTCCACAAGGAGTGGTTAATACTTTTGCGAATGTTTGTTTCAACCCGAACTCTGTTTACGGTAATTCTCATACATACCGATGCTTCACCATTCTTCAATAGTTTTGTTTTCTTTAGGAAGAACAGAACATTAAATGAATTTCTTTCCATCATTTTACTTCTTTTTAAGTGAGACAAAATTATGGAAATGGAGTGAGTTTTGTGCAATTTAAATCACTGACAATCAATGACTAATACACCCAAAAGGTGGAGGTAAATCCTCCTTAAATGTGCTCCACCTTTTGCTCCACCAAAGTAGGTCGGAATTTGCTGTTTCTTGCGTATTGGGGAAAATAAGAAACTCCTGAATTCTATTGAATTTCAGGAGTTTACTTCTTTTTGCTTTCTCTAAAAGTGGTGCCACCAGGAATCGAACCGGGGACACAAGGATTTTCAGTCCTTTGCTCTACCAACTGAGCTATGGCACCTTAACCGTTTTGCGTGTGCAAAGATAGTACATAATTTATATTCTCCAAAAATTATAGGAACTAATTTGATAATATTTTCACAATTCATAGAGCCCTACAAGCTGCAACCAGGCTAATTATTGAGCTTTTTAGCCTCATTATCAGAATCTATAGACTAAATAAAGTCGGCTGAAAAATATTTAAAAAAAACAGGTGATATTTTTCATATCAAATCGTATTCAGGCATGAAAGCTGATTCGCTTTACATAAAAACAAAAATATCGGTCTTAATTCGATACTACTTTCAATCCAATAATTGAACAGACAAGCGTAAAAATAAAGAATAACCGCCAAAAGCTAGAAGGCTCTTTAAACACCAAGATCCCTAACAATACAGTACCAACTGCACCAATGCCTGTAAATATAGCGTAAGCTGTACCCATTGGTATTGTTTGAACGGCTTTTATCAATAAATACATACCCAAAGCAAGACAAATACCAAAACCAATATACCAGTAGTATGAATGAGGAGCAATTGCCTCTTTTGCTTTTGATATGCAAAATGTAAACCCAACCTCAAACAAACTGGCTAATAATAAATAAATCCATCCCATAACACTATATATTTACTGAACAAACGTTCAATATATTAAAAAAATAATACTACTTTAATAAAAAAAGATAATGCAATAAAGCCTTTTCCAGATTCAGAACGATCGAATTGCCATCTGTACTGAAAATACTTTGAAACCAAATACCATCAGTCAGGGTGAACAATTGCATCGCCGAAACTTCAATATCTGTATCCTGCTTTATCTCTTTCCTCGATACACTATTCCTGAGCGCACTCTCCCACCCGATTTTCTCTTTTTCTATTGTAGCCTGATATTTCGCCCTAAATATGGCATCACGTTGCATCACTTGATAGAAAAGAAAATGATAATTCAACATCGACACATTTGTATTCTTAGATGCATCTCGAACAATATCAGATACTATTCTAGCGATCTTCTTAAAACGCTTGCACATAAAATTAACAAATTCGAAAACTGTGTAATTTGCGGTGCGTCGAACTTCAAAATCAAATATTCTTATAAAATACTTTTCAGTAACCTGTATAAACAGATCCTCTTTATTCTTGTAATAATGATACAGAAGACCTCTGGACAGACCCGTCGCTTGCTGTATATCAGATATTGACACAGCATCAAAACCTTTCAAGAGCAACAGCTCGAATGTTCTTTCTAATATTAATTCTTCTGACACCATAATTGAACAATCATTCAACAAAGATATATTTTTATACTAAATCAGACAAGATGGAATGTATAATTATAGAAAATTTATAGAATAATAGTCTTTATAAACCAATCGTAAAGCAACGAGAGAAGAATCCAATTAAGTGAACCATAATAGAGCAGCACGGGATAAAGATGAGAATAGATACAAAAACGATGAAAAGTTCTTACCTTTGCCCTTTCTTTATTTAGATCGAAATATAACAAAGGCATCGAGAAAAATGACTGTATTATACGAGGACAACCATATCATCATCATCAATAAAACAGTATCTGAGATTGTACAAGGAGACAAAACCGGAGATAAGCCACTTTCAGAAATTGTAAAAGAGTATCTAAAGGAGAAATACAACAAACCCGGAAATGTATTTTGCGGGGTAACACACCGTCTCGATAGGCCGGTAAGCGGCATTGTTATCTTTGCGAAGACAAGCAAAGCCCTTAGCCGTTTGAATGAAATGTTCAAAAACAAACAGATAGATAAAACCTACTGGGCAATAGTAAAAAACATGCCGAAAGAAGCGGAAGGAACACTTAGAAACTATCTAATTAGAAATGAAAAGCAAAACAAATCGTATGCTTACGATGTGGAAAAGCCAAATTCGAAATTAGCCATACTCCATTATAAGTTGATCGCACGATCCGACAGATATAATTTACTTGAAGTCGACCTCGAAACAGGCCGCCATCACCAGATACGTGTACAACTGTCTAAAATGGGATGTCCCATAAAAGGTGATCTGAAATACGGCTTCGACAGGTCCAATCCTGATGGAGGTATCAGCCTTCACGCACGTAAAGTATCTTTCCTACACCCGGTTTCAAAAGAACGGATCGAGGTCACTGCCCCTCTACCGAAAGATACCCTTTGGCAAGCTCTGGAAAAGGCAATTAGTTAGAACTTACAGGAACTTCTTTCCCCGAGATGACATCATCTATATATGAACGTAGAGAGGTATATTCCACGCCCTTGGGAAAAGTACGTCCGTAAGTATAACGTGTTACTCCTTTTATTTTAGAAACTTTGTATTCCCCTCCTGACTGATTATCAAGAGAAGGTGTATATTCAACGAAAATAGAAGAGTCCACTTCTCCCGAGTCATTCATCACATAGAATATATTTTTAACGAAAGGCTGAGATGAGCTCTCTTCATAACGCTCATATGCATATACATCAAAGGGATCAACTTTAAACTGATCTATACAAAAATTATCAGAGATGGTAGTCGAAGCCAACTGGCCTTCTTTATATGCATTATATAGCTTAGTCTTAGATGCAGCCGCCTTGTTGTACTCCCCAAGCTTAACATAACACTGAACCAGCTTTTCATACGAATAATAATCGTCAGGAAGATAGCCGACTAATTCCTCATAGGCTTCTGCAGCTTTGGTATATCTACCAAAATCATATTCTATCCGTGCTATATTATAAAGAACTGTAACCAACAATTCCTCATCCTTCTTAATTTTATCTTTGGCAGTATAAAATACATTCAATGCATCAGACAGATCGTCTCGGCTTGCATATATTACTCCTATCATGTAGAATGCCTTCTCAGACGGAGGATTAAATGATGTAGCCTTCTTATAGTTTTCCAAAGCTTTATCTGTATCTTCTTTTGCAACAAATACATCACCTAATCCGACGTATGCATCTGCAAAATCAGGAGAAATAGCGATGGCCTTTTCAAAACTAACTTTTGCATCATCAGCACTGCCATTTGCATTCTGAACTAATCCTTTCACATAATAAGCCCGGGCGCATTTTGCACTTTTCTGCACGGATAAGTCTATATATCGCGACGCATTGATCAGATCGTCCAAGTAAAAATAAGCCTCTGCTACATAAGCAAGGTTATCCGCCGAAAGGCTACGTGGCTGAGCGGCATATTGTTCTACCACCTCTTGATAAAGTCCTTTATCAAACAATGATTTTATATCCTCTGTTGGTTTTACGACTTGTAGCTGTGCAGAGAGCAATGACTGTACCGAAAAGCACATTAGAAACGAGATAAAGAACAACTTAACAATACTCTTTTTCATACTTAATTTCCTTTATTTTTCTTAAAACCATTTCTGTCTTCTTATCCAAAGGTAAGAAAGAACCGCAATCAATATAAGAGTTATCCAAGCTCCGAGATAACCATATTTCCAATCCATTTCAGGCATCAACTTGAAATTCATACCCCAGACACCTACCATAAATGTCATTGGAATAAATATGGTAGACACTATCGTCAATCGTTTTATAATATCATTCATTTTAAGGTTATTGTTATTATAATACAAGTCCAGAAGGGAAGTCAGCGACTCATGGAAAGATGCCAAGTTGCCCAAGATAGAACGCATACGATCATCAAAATCATTATAATAAACAATATTTTCCTCTTCTATCAACTTATTGGTGTTATGCAAGAGATTGACAAATTCTTCGCGCAGAGAAGTGATAGTACGCTTTATATGCATATAATCAACCCGGCATTCGTGCATCAAACGCAGAATATCGATAGACCCTTTGCCTTCTATCAAATGATCTTCTACATCAGCCAGCCTGTCTTCAATATCCATTACAGTATTCACATTCGCCTGATTCACGGCACTCATCAAAATGTATAGAAGGAAGTCTGCTCCTTTCTGACGCACTACCACATTATTCTCTTCTATATTTCTTTTTACATCATCAAAAACAGGGATTGCTGCCTCCTGAAAACTAACAACAAAGTTCTTTCCAAGAATAAACCCGATCTGCATATCGTCAATATCTGTAGTCTCTTTTACCTGATAAAAGAGAGACATCAGAACAAATGAGATATTTTCATACCCAACAGCCTTTACAACTTGTCTGTTTCCCAGAAGGTCCTTAATATCAAAACCATGAAGTCCAAGCTCTTTACAAATTCTGTATACAGTATTAGCATCAGATATCCCTGTTATCTTTATCCAATTTACTTTCGTTGTATCTATCTTATCCTTAATAGATTCTTGCAATTGAATATTCCTAACCTCCAGACGTGTCATATCATATTGAACGAGTTCAATAGACATCGGTATATCCTTATCACCAAGATATACGGGTTTGGTTAATAGATAATTGTTTCGTGAAACTTTATTCTTCGATTTTCTGGTGGTTCGTTTACTCATACTGCAAAATTATGTTTTGAGTGATATTAAACAATATCAAAAGTAAGAATAAAATACTATATTTGTCGACTCTAAATCCGTATTATTTAAACTAAGGCAGATTTACTGACGATAAATTATTAACACTTGTGATGTAACCAATGAACGAAATATACAGCATATTAAAGAAAAAGAAAATGCAATTCTTTTTCTTATTTTATATCCTACTCCTACTGCCTATACTGTGCCCTTTAGCTCAAAATTTTACTCTTTTAGACAAAGTTGCTGTTTTCTTGGTCTGTGGTTTATTCTTTGCTGCTATCTGGATCTTATCGCTATTTATCAGTTCCAGATCTGAAAAGATCATATACTCTATCATGTTGGCTGTCTCAATTATTCCGGGATCAATCTATCTGGCCTACTTACTGTTTGCACACGTTATGCTTGAGCAAAACAGTGTGACCAGTCTATTCGAAACTAATCCCGAAGAGAGTAAAGAATTTATAGCGCATTATCTGAGTATGTGGGTTATAGCCGGAGTTGTAGTATATGCTGCGATACCTATCGTGATGATCTGTAAAATGCGTTCGTTCAGAAAGCTCAAAATAAAAGAATATAAAACGCTGTTTATATTAAGTATAATAACAATAATAGCCATTGTTGGCATAGGCAGGGTATCACGGTCTGTATATTTCATCAATTTCTACAGAACATTTATCAGCTATAAGATCCGTACAACCCATGAGGTAAAAGAGATACAAGCACGTCAAAGCTTAGATTATGAAGTAAAAACCAACCATAAGGACTCTATCCCTCAAATCATGGTATTAGTGATTGGCGAATCACTGAACAAACATCACATGTCTCTCTACGGCTATCCAAGAAATACAAATCCCTTGTTGTCACAATACGGAGACAGCCTTGTTGTATATAATGATGTAGTAGCTCCACATGTGCATACAATTCCGGTGGTTCGTTCTTTATTATCGATGAACGAAGTAGATCATTCGGAATACTTCACAGAGAAACCATCTATGTACGAATTATTCAACCGTGCGGGATACGAAACATACCTTATAAGCAATCAGAGATTTAATGACGAAATGCGGGCAAGCTACGACATACTGCTATCGCTTGCAAAGAAAAGATACAATCTTGCATCTTACAGGCAACACGATGATATTGTCCTTCCCATACTGAATAAAATACTGGAAAAGAATGACAAGAAAGATAAATTGATTATCATACATCTCATAGGCAACCACATGGCCTATGAATTCAGATATCCTAAAGAATACATATTCTTCAACAACCAAAAAGATGGCTTGGTGAAAGATGCTCCATACAGAGACGAAAAAGCAAAAAAAGCAATAGATGCTTACGACAACTCTGTTCTTTATAACGACTATATAGTAAACAGCATTATCGGTTCTCTAAAAAAATTACAGCATCAGGATGCAGCCATGATCTACTTATCCGACCACGGAGAGGAAATGTACGATTACAGAGATTTTGCAGGTCATGCTTATGAAAAAGTATCACCAACGATGAGCGAAGTACCTTTTCTTGTATGGCTATCGCCGTCATACAGAAAATTCAGGAAAGATCTTGTCTTTGATAAAAACAGAGTTTATTCGTCAGCAGACTTTATTTATTCTGTATCCGATCTGGCAGGGATAAATTATGTTGATTATGATGACTCGAAGAGCATATTCTCCACGCATTTTGTTCCTCGTGAGCGTTATGTAGGAGAAAAAAAATATGAAGACATAAAAGAGAAGTTTGAGAAATAGAAACTATCTGCCGGTGTAATCAGAAAATCATTTTATAGCCTATTCCCCGAATATTTATAATTTGAATTGTAGGATCTAAAGCTAACTTCTTACGCAGCTTTACAATAAACACATGCAGGCTGCGTGTATTAAAGAAACTATCATCGCCCCAAAGCTCAATCAGTACGGCTTTATTCTCTACAATATTATTCTGATTAGAACAAAGACGTTCCAATATAGCAGCTTCACGGTGAGAGAGGATTTCAGTACGTTGGGTGTGAACCAATTTTTGCATCAAAGAATCGAATGTATATTTTCCTATCTCATATATTTTATCTTGAGGGATCTCCGTTTGCGCTCTGTTCAGCAAAGCCTTGATACGCACAATAAGCTCATCCATTCCGAAGGGCTTTTTCAAGTAATCGTTTCCTCCTATCTCAAACCCCTGAACTACATCGTCTGTCCTCGACTTAGCGCTTAAGAATAAGATTGGAGTTTTCTTATCACTTTTACGTATCAGCTGAGCCATTGTGAAACCATCCATCTTTGGCATCATTATGTCTGCCACGACAATATCGGGCTTCAACCGATGAAAAAGCTCGAGCCCTTTTTCCCCATTAACTGCTATATCAACAACAAACTCCTTTTTCTCTAAAGCATCTTTAATGATCATAGACAAGGCCGATTCGTCCTCTACTAACAATACATTTATCTTATTCATCCTATCATTATTTCGAAACAAGTACCTTTACCTTCCACACTTTTTGCTTTAATATTCCAGCCATGCTTAACCACAATCGTCTTTACATAAAAAAGCCCTAAGCCATATCCTTTAACATCGTGAACATTACCTGTATGAACACGGTAAAACTTATCAAATATCTTATCCAAAGACCCGTCCGGAATACCGATTCCGTTATCACATACAGATAAAACAATTTTGTTTCCCGACTTACGTGCCGACAACCGAATCTCTACCGAATCGTTGGAATATTTGATTGCGTTTTCAATCAGATTACTTACTACATTACCAAAATGCAATCGATCGGCTTCAATACTCAATCCTTCAGGTTGTATATCTATTACAAATGAGGTTGATTTTACAGTGTTCAGCAAAAACTTATTTTTCTGACTCTCAAATATACTGCCCACTTCTATATTCTCTAAATTCAGTTTAAGATTTTTCCGCTCTTCTACCGACATCGTTAGTATCTGTTCCACAAGGCTATTCAGATACATTAACTGCTCACGTGAAATATCAAGATATTCTTTTCTTTTTATAGGGTCATCGCCAAATCCAAAGTTTTGAAGAGCATCTACAGCCGCGTAAGTAACTGATATCGGCGTTTTAAGCTCATGTGTCATATTATTTACAAAGTCTGTTTTTATTTCATCTATTGTTTTTTGTCTTAATATGATTTTAAGCAAATATATAAAAGTCACAATTAGTAAAATAACCATCAATACAGAAACGGAGGTCAACCCCCACATACCTTTAAAGATATACCACTTAGGATTATCCATATACAAATAATAAGTATGTATCTGGGTTTTGAGACCTTCTAAAACATATTCCTTACTATTCTTAAAATCGAAAGTTCCTTTAGGTATTTGAGTCACCAAGGTATCTCCAATAGATGTTCTACACTGGATAACATGAGGTATATCGAATCCTTGTGCAGACAAATCGGCACTCATAATACTATCCAAACGTACTAAGTCGAGTGGGGTTATTTCTCCAATAGCAGACAAAAGTCCTTTCTTGATTTGTATCGTTACCTCTTGCAAGTCTGCGTAAATAGAATCAGAGCTACTTTTTTCGCCTCCTCGTTCTTTGGAGAAACTCATACTAATGGTTGTCTTACCTTTGCCGGAGTTATAAGTCTTTGTTTCTACAGAAGCAGGAATACCATTTTCTGCTTCTTCCTCTTCAGCATCCTTGCCTGATATGGTAGACATTCTGATTGCCAACTCTTTGAAGGAGCTGCTTTCTGCCGTATTGTTTATTACTGTTTCTAACTTCTCATATTGCTGGTTATAGAAATTGACCAACCAATAAGCCTGATAAGAGCAAACCAGAATTAACAAACTAAAAATAACGATCGCTATGGATTTAAATCTGAACTTCATACATGAATTCATTATCGATAAAGCAAATGTAAACAATAGCTTAGAAACAAAAAATAGTGATAACACTAAATAACACTAGACAAGCAAACTTCTGTACAAATCATTTTTATAAAATTATCTTATATAAAGGCAGTTATAGTAACAAAGAAATAAAATACAGACACTCTTTGTAACAGAGAAAAGGTGACAATAAAAACAGATCGAAAAGGTGTTACTTTTGTCACTTTTTATTAGCTATATCATTGTTTACTAATACTTAACAGAACATTTATATTTTGTCACTTTTTTAACTAACATACAGTTCTCTATTGCTTGCTGGGATAGGCATATTATATCCGCTTTTTTTAGTACTTTTGCAACTTATTACGGAAAAATCAATGAGCGAACTTAAGAAAGAAATACAAAAAAGACGCACTTTTGCTATTATAAGTCACCCCGATGCGGGTAAAACAACCCTTACTGAAAAGTTATTACTATTTGGAGGGGCAATACATGTTGCCGGAGCAGTAAAATCAAATAAGATAAAGAAAACTGCTACATCGGACTGGATGGAGATAGAAAAGCAACGTGGTATTTCTGTTGCCACCTCCGTTATGGGATTCGAATATGATGGTTATAAAATCAACATACTCGATACTCCCGGTCACCAGGATTTTGCCGAAGACACTTATCGTACACTGACGGCAGTGGACAGTGTAATAATTGTTGTCGATTCGGCCAAAGGGGTTGAAGCACAAACACGCAAGCTGATGGAGGTCTGCCGTATGCGCCATACTCCTGTCATGATATTCGTCAACAAGATGGATAGAGAAGGTAGAGATCCTTTTGAATTACTAGATGAACTGGAAGCCGAATTACAAATCGGGGTTCGCCCTTTGAGTTGGCCAATCGATAGCGGACAACGTTTCAAAGGAGTTTATAACATATATCAGGAAAAATTAGACCTATATACTCCAAGTAAACAAACTGTTACGGAATCTATAGGTTTTAAAGATATAAATAGCCCTGAGCTGGAAACATACATTGGAGTACCCTTGGCGGCAAAGCTGAGAGATGACATCGAATTGATTGACGGAGTATATTCCGAACTGGATATGGATACATACCTCAAAGGACAAATTGCACCTGTATTCTTTGGATCGGCTCTCAACAATTTCGGGGTAAAGGAGCTCTTGGATTGTTTTGTAAAGATTGCACCGTCTCCACGTCCTGTGGAAGCAATCGAGCGTGAAGTAAAACCTGACGAACAAGCTTTTACAGGATTCATATTCAAGATACATGCCAATATGGACCCTAATCACCGTTCATGTATTGCCTTTGTTAAGATATGTTCAGGAAAGTTTGAACGGAATGTAAATTATAAACATATGCGATTGAACCGTTCGATGAAGTTTTCCTCTCCTACTGCCTTCATGGCTCAAAAGAAAGAAACTGTAGATGAAGCTTTTGCCGGTGACATTGTAGGTCTGCCCGATACCGGGAACTTTAAAATCGGGGATACACTCACATCGGGAGAGGATTTACACTTCAAAGGTTTACCTAGCTTCTCTCCTGAAATGTTCAAGTATATCGAAAATGCTGACCCGATGAAATCTAAACAACTTCAGAAAGGAATAGACCAATTGATGGACGAAGGTGTTGCCCAGTTGTTTACAAACCAGTTTAACGGACGCAAAATTATAGGAACTGTTGGTCAGCTTCAATTTGAAGTAATCCAATATCGCCTATTGCATGAATATGGTGCTCAATGTAGATGGGAAGCAATCAACTTGTATAAAGCTTGTTGGGTAGAAAGTGACAACAAGGAACAACTGGCTGACTTTAAAAAGCGTAAGGCTCAATATATGGCAGTAGATAAAGAAGGACGGGATGTCTTTCTTGCAGACTCTAACTATGTATTGATGATGGCTCAACAAGATTTCAAGGATATAAAATTCCATTTCACTTCTGAGTTTTAAGATGGTAGAAATTGTTATTAATCCCGAATATAAATATCTGGAAGGTTTTGTAGAAAATCTTTCTGACTCTTTTGCTTATGAAGGTGAAACACTATATGCCGCTCGGAATATTATAAAACTATTTGATGTAGATGGGTTTAAAGTAAATGTAAAGTTCTTTAAAAAGCCTATTTTTATCAATCAGATAGTATACAGGACATTTAGAAAGTCTAAAGCCCGACGATCATACGAATATGCTTTTAAGCTAAAGGAGAAAGGACTTCATACTCCCGACCCGATAGCCTATATAAAAGATACTAAATTTGGGTTGCTTAAAAACAGCTTCTATATATCAAAGCATGAGTCTTTTGATGGCACAATGCGTGAACTAAAAACATCGCTCCTATCAGAAAAGGAAGAGCTGATAAAGCAGTTTGCAAGATATACAGCTGGCCTGCATGAACAGCAAATACTCCATTTAGACTACTCTTCAGGGAATGTCTTATATAAAAAGGAGGGAGACGATTATATCTTTTATCTGGTAGACCTTAATAGAATGGAGTTTGATAAACCTATCAGTATGGATAAAGCTTGTTTTAACTTCAGAAGATTATGGGGAAGCGATGATATGATTTTCTTATTTATTAAAGAATATGCCCAAAGCAGAAACTTTGATGTAGAAGATTGTCTTAAACGGACGTTATACTACAGGAAAAGATTTTGGGATAATTTCACAAAAAAGCATCCGGGATCTTCACCATACACAACGAACTACTAATCAGTTACATGAAAATATTTATTAATATTTATCTAACCCATTTTGGCAATAGGTTCCTTCACTATTAATAGTTTCTAAGAAGGTTTTGTGATTCTGATTGACTTTGTCTCTACTATTGATAGGATGATCAAGGTGATATCCTACTGCTCCCATCTTTAAGAATTGTCTTTTTATTCCGGCAAAAATAAGTCGTGCTCCTAACTCATTATCTTCATATCCCCAACCGATAATATCTTCGTTATATCCGTTTACCCTTAGTAAATCCTCTTTCCAAAAAGCGATATTACACCCCCGAACAAGGTAGGGATGATTTACTTTATATATGAATCGAAAATAGTTTTGCAAGAATCTTAACCTTAATCTATTGGGTTGAAAGAATGAAGACCATGAAAAAGGAATATCCACCGTGCCATTCCTTAATATCTCCGAGCTAGACTTTGGCGATAACTTCACTCGACTTCCTTGTGTGAAAAAACTCTTTTGAGCAAATAAATAATGATCTTCTATAAAGTGTTTTTCTAGAATAATATCTCCATCTATTTGAACAATATAATCACCCGCAGCTTTCACTATAGCTTTATTCCTTATTTCAGACACCCTGAAGCCATTATCTTCTTGCCATACATGAATAAGTTTGCAAGGGAAAGACTTCTGCATCCCTTCTATTAGTTCTCTTGTATCATCTCTTGAACCATCATCCGCTACGATTACCTCTATTAGTAAATATGTTTGATTGATGACACTAAGCAATATAATTTTAAGAGCTTCTGGCCAATTATATGTTGATATGATAAGTGTGATAGAAAAGTCATTATTATTCATGAATACTATTTACAAATTAATAGATATAAGATGTTAAGTCCTCTATATGTGTTATATTATATTTCTCGCAAGAAAACACCAACGACTTATTGGGGTTGATAAATAAATCACTTTTAAGTCGATCTTGCAAATTAAACTCGATACCATCCGGATGAAACAGTAGTAATCCCGAATAAAACTTTGTTTTCTCGACCTCACGACTAAATGGGAAAGCATTAGTTATCTGCCCTTTATCATTTACCTCTACAATATAATTTTTCAGATATATATTCGGATATATAAAGGTATAATGCGAATAATAGCGTTTCATTTCAAAACTTTGAAGGTATAGGAATTTCGAGTTTTTAATTAGGTTCCGAACGACCTACACTTTCCTTACGGATATTATCTGTTGATCTGTTCGGTTGCCTTGTAGAAAGACCGTCTTTATGTCTTGTAACAGCTACAGAATCTATATAGCTTATATTATGTATCAAGACATTTGATCCACTACTCGTATTATTTTTAAGGTGTATATACCCTGATATGCCGTTCAGTAAGCTATCAGGTAACGAAGGTTTACTTATTGAATAATGACTGTTACTTTCGATAGGAATACTTGTTTTAACTAAGGTGTCCTTATAATTGAAATAAATTGCAGCCTCAGCTTTTTGCTTAGCGCTCAATCCTTGTATATCAAACTTTAGGTGAAAATCGGATATATTCTTTATACTCTTCATCTTCAATGTATCTACATTGAAAGAAAGAGTTGGAGTATAACTATTCAGATAGTAAAATGTAGGTATGATCAAATTACTCTGAGCCCCTCTGCTCAGCATCGCAGATCTAGAATTTAGAAGCGATTCATTTCTAAACTTGAGACGTGCAGCTACAGTATCATTTATTGCTGCATAATATTGTATATTATCCGAGTACCACAAAAGAGATGTATCTAGTTCGGCTTGAGTTATATTATGCTTTTTGAGGACTCCGGCCACTAACGCATCTTTCATGTCATCAGACCTGAATTGAGGATCGTCATTGAAAATAGATTGAGCTAGCCTTATATCGTATAAGACATCTGTCATCTTATCGGGAGAGATTACATATCCCGGTCTTCTTCCGCAAGAGCTAAACAGAATAAGGATAGAAATAATGATATAAATAACAGATCGTTGCATAATTATGCTTTGCCGTTTTTTTCTAAAGATAGCGCAAGAGTCTTACGATAGAAAAGAAGAAGGATAAAAATACCAACAGTAATAGCTGAATCAGCTATATTGAATATAGCACTGAAGAAAACAAATGGTTGTCCGCCCCATACAGGAACCCATGAAGGGAAAGTGCTTTCGATCAATGGGAAGTACAACATGTCTACAACCTTACCATGCAGCCAGCTAGAATATCCGTCTCCCAAAGAAACAAAGGACGCCACATGCCCGGAGTAGCTAGCTGAAAATATTTCGCCGTAGAATACACTGTCTATGATATTACCAAATGCTCCGGCTAATATAAGCGATATACAGATGACATATCCTGTCTTATATCTCCCGTTAATCAGCTTGTATAAGTAATAACCAATAAAACCGATAGCTACGATACGGAATATAGAAAGAAACATCTTTCCGATGAATTCCATCCCAAAAGCCATCCCATTGTTTTCCACAAAATGTATTTGGAACCAGCTTGTTATTTCAATACTCTCAAAGAGAGACATATGGGTCTTCACCCAAATTTTAGATGCTTGATCTATTACAAGAACGAGTACTATTACTAGGATTGCTATCAGTCCTTGATTCTTTTTCTCCATATATCAGCCGATTCCTGTAAAGAAAGTGAAGAAAAAACAGGCATAATTCACCCTTGCTTTTTCTTCCTTTCTTCTATGCTTTTTTTATTTAATTACTACTTATTTTACTCCGCTGTTCTTAGCCTCAATACTTAATGTAGCATGAGGAACAGCACGCAATCTTTCTTTCGGTATCAATTTACCTGTTTCGCGACAAACGCCGTATGTCTTATTTTCGATACGAATAAGAGCCGATTGAAGATTTTGGATAAACTTCATCTGGCGTTGAGCCAAACGGCCGGCTTCTTCTTTCGACAATGTAGATGCACCTTCTTCCAGGACTTTGAATGTCGGTGAAGTGTCAGTAACATCATTCCCATCGGCATTTGTTATAGCCGCTCTCAACTCTTCATATTCTCCTTTAGCCTTATTTAGCTTCTCAAGAATAATATCGCGGAATTCATTTAATTCCTCATCAGAATATCTTGTTTTTTCTGCCATAACCGTTAGTTTTATAATTCCTGTTTCTTATTTTACTTAAAGATAATACATTTTCAGACTTTTTCAACAGATATCTGTAAAATATAATCATCCATATCAATATTTTGCCCATCTACAGACTCCAACAGTTCTATTTTGTCAGCAAGTACCTGTGACGCTATGTAATTATTATATTCCGAGACAGTTTCTCTTATCTGCTCCAAGTCTGTCAATTTTATATTTATTCTGTCAGTTATTTCCAGTCCACTGGATTTACGTATATTTTGTATACGGTTTACCAGCTCGCGGGCTATACCTTCTTTTCTCAGATCGTCTGTTATTGTCACATCAAGTGCAACAGTCAGTTTTCCGGCATTAGCAACCAACCATCCCGGTATATCTGCAGTGAAAATTTCTACATCATCAATATATATCGTTGCAAATTCATTCCCAACACCTATTGTATAAGAACCACCTTGTTCTAAAGCTCGTATTTGTTCTTGAGTCATCTCTTCAATCGCTACAGCTAATGTTTTCATCATATATCCATATCTAGGACCTAGTTTTTTGAAGTTAGCTTTTATCTTCTTTAGAAAGATACCTTTTGAATCATCTACATGCTTAAGTTCTTTGACGTTTACTTCATTCAATATCAGTTCACGCACAGCATCCAAATCTTTTCCTTGCTGATCGTTTAACACCGGTATCATGATTTGTGTCAATGGCTGACGCACCTTGATATTAGTCTTACGGCGCAAAGCTAAAACAGCGGATGATATATCCTGTGCTATCTGCATACGTTCTTCCAGATTCTTATCTACTACTGATGCATCATAAGTAGGGAAATCCGAAAGGTGTACCGACGCTACTTTTTCATGCTCTGTTACAACAATCAAATCACAGAAAAGTTTATCGGCATAGAATGGAGATATCGGAGCCATAAGTTTGGCTATTGTCTCCAAACATGTATATAAGGTCTGATATGCAGATAATTTATCTTTTGTCATTTCTCCTCCCCAGAAACGTTTTCTGTTGAGGCGCACATACCAGTTGCTGAGATTATCATTTACGAAATCAGAGATAGCACGTCCGGCCTTTGTTGGTTCGTATGTATTATAATACTCATCCACATCCTTGACTAGCGTATTGAGTAATGATATTACCCAACGATCGATCTCCGGTCTTTCCGAAACAGGTATCAAGTCTTCCTTAAAGGAGAAGTTATCCACGTTTGCATACAAAGCAAAGAATGAATAAGTATTGTAAAGTGTTCCGAAAAACTTACGGCGGACCTCTTCTACCCCCTCTATGTCGAACTTGAGGTTATCCCAAGGCGACGCATTGGTTATCATATACCAGCGCAAAGGGTCTGAACCATACTTATCTATTGTCTCAAAAGGATCGATAGCATTGCCTAAGCGTTTCGACATCTTTTGTCCGTTCTTATCTAATACAAGTCCGTTGGAAACAACATTTTTAAACGATATGTTGTCCTTGAACATTGTAGATATAGCATGTAGAGTAAAGAACCATCCACGGGTCTGATCTACACCCTCAGCTATAAAATCAGCCGGATATACTTTTGAGAACTCATCTTCGCTGATATTCGGATAAAATACCTGAGCGAAAGGCATTGCCCCCGAATCGAACCAAACGTCGATCAAATCTTTTTCGCGTGTCATTGGTTGTCCCGAATCGGATACAAGTATTATATCATCAACATACGGACGGTGAAGATCTATTTTCTCATAGTTTGCCTTATCCAGATTTCCGACTTCGAAACCTGTCCAAGGTATTTCTTTCATCACACCGGCATCTACGGCTTTTTGCATTTCGGCATAAAGCTCTTTCATCGAACCGATACATTTTTCTTCTTTTCCATCCTCTGTTCTCCATATAGGAAGAGGCGTTCCCCAATAGCGGCTACGGCTGAGATTCCAGTCCTGCAGGTTTTCGAGCCATTTTCCAAAACGGCCTGTACCTGTCGATTCCGGCTTCCAGTTTATTGTCTTATTGAGTTCTATCAAACGCTCGCGACAAGCAGTGGTACGTATAAACCAGCTATCGAGCGGATAATATAATACCGGTTTGTCGGTACGCCAACAGTGCGGATAGTTGTGCACATGACGTTCTATCTTGAATGCACGATTTTGTTGCTTCAACATCACGCAAAGATCGATATCTAAAGTTGTTGCATCAGCAGGAAGCGTATCGTCATATTCGTTTTTCACATAACGACCGGCATATTCCTTATATAGCTCAACATTTACATTATCATTAACAAAGCTAGTATCTAAATCCGCTAAGTTGAAATACTTACCGGTGAGGTCTACCATCGGACGTTGATTCTCGTCTTTGTCCAACAAAAGTAATGCAGGTACATTATTTGCTTTTGCTACACGGGCATCATCCGCACCAAATGTAGGAGCTATATGTACAATACCTGTACCATCTTCTGTAGTTACGAAGTCGCCTGCAAGAACTTTAAATGCACCTTCTCCGGGATTAACCCATGGGATAAGTTGTTCGTATTCCATTCCGGCCAAGTCTTTACCCTTCCATTCTCCTACAATCTTATAAGGTATAAGCTTATCTCCTACCTTATAATCTTCAAGAGCTATGTCTTTGGCTTTCTCATTGAACATACTGAACACAAGAGACTGTGCCATTACAGTAGTTATCTTATTTCCTGTATACGGATTGTAAGATTGTACCGCTACATAGGTTATCTCGGGTCCTACAGCTAGTGCCGTATTGGATGGAAGAGTCCAAGGGGTTGTAGTCCAAGCTAAAAAGAAAGCCTCTCCAAACTGAGACATTTCAGGTTTCGGAGATTTTATCTTAAACTGTGCAACACAGGTTGTATCTTTCACATCACGATATGCACCCGGCATATTCAGTTCGTGTGTACTAAGTCCTGTTCCGGCGGCCGGCGAATATGGTTGTATTGTATAACCTTTATAAAGGTAGCCTTTGTTATATAGTTCTTTTAGTAAGAACCAAAGTGTTTCTATATAACGATTATCGTATGTGATATAAGGGTCGTTCATATCTACCCAATATCCCATTATGC
>POVV01000148.1_pt1 | contig 57937 bp, 55 predicted proteins | sample 1560271 | NCBI WGS metagenome assembly POVV01 (sample SAMN08337232, study PRJNA429181) | Bioreactor metagenome, whole genome shotgun sequencing project. | biome: cows' rumen and soil; feature: anaerobic; isolation source: anaerobic chemostat enrichment culture, galacturonate as sole carbon... | reverse complement strand
ATCAAGGTCGCTACCATGGGCTGGATCTTCATCTTCGCCACCAGGAATCCATTAAAGCAGCCGCATAACATGCCTGCAAAAACCGCTGCCAGCACACCTGATATATAGGGATTTTGAAACTCATTCACGGTCTGCAGCCCGCCTGCCAGGATATAGCAGCAAACGGCTCCTGCCACAGACATGACTGCTCCCACGGAAATATCCGTACCCCCGGAAGCCGCCACAACCATGGTCATTCCCACAGACAGGATCACCAGATCACTGGCCCGGTTGATCACATCAATAATATATCCGTATAAAACACCGTTTTTTAATGTCACCTGAAAAAAAGTAGGCGTTTTCATAAGGTTTGACAACAGCACCAGAACAAGGCAGAACAGAGGCAGGAACAAGCGGGTTCCTGTCAGTTTTTTCACAAACACGATCAGCTTATTCATCTCCCGCACCTCCTGCAATCGCCTTCATAATGTTATTCTGGTCAAGCTCGCCTTCTTCCAGTTCCCCCACCTTCTGCCCATCCCGGAGTACGGCCATACGGCTGCAGGTACGCAGCATTTCCTCCACTTCCGAGGATATAAACATTACGGACTTTCCCTCCTCTGAAAGCTTTACCACTAATTTCTGAATCTCTGTCTTGGTACCGACATCGATCCCTCTGGTTGGTTCATCTAATATGAGAAAATCCGGATCCGTAAGGAGCCATCTTCCTAAAATTACTTTCTGCTGGTTTCCTCCGCTCAAGCTCTTAATAGGAGTCTCCCTGTTAGCCGTCTTTATCTGTAAAAGCTCTATATACTTATCTGCAAGCTCCTCCTGCTCTTTTCTTCCGAAGGGCTGGAACATTCCCTTCTTTGCCTGAAGTGCCAGGATCAAATTGTCCCGTACCGACAGATCCGCCACGATCCCTTCCTCCTTCCGGTTTTCCGGAAGGTAGGCCATACCAGCCTTCATGGCGTCAAGGGGCGCTGATACCGAAACCGGCCGGCCTTTTACCTTCAGTACCCCGCTGTCCGGTTTATCCGCTCCGTAGAGGCTCCTGGCAAGCTCCGAGCGTCCGGAACCCAAAAGCCCTGTAAGGCCGATCACCTCCCCTTTGCGGACTTTAAGGTCGTAAGGCTTTATGCTTCCCTGCTTTCCGATTCCTTGTGCATCGATCACCAGCTCTCCGGACCTTTCCTCCGCCTCTCTGCTTTTTTTAATGGCAGCCAGATCGTCAAAATCTTTTCCCATCATCTTTGCTACCAGCTGTACTCTGGGCAGCTTTTCTGTTTCATACTCTCCTACCAGAGCCCCGTTTCTAAGAACGGTGATTTTATCGCAAACCTCATATACCTGTTCCAGGAAATGAGTGACAAAGATGATTCCTACCCCTTCCGATTTGAGACGGTTCATCAGATGAAACAGCTTCTCCACCTCATTGTCATCCAGGGAAGAAGTGGGTTCGTCAAGAATCAAAACCTTTGCAGACATATCCACGGCTCTGGCGATGGCAAACATCTGCTGCAAAGCGATGGAGTAATTCTCCAGGGCCCTTGTCACGTCAATATGAATATCCAGACCCTCCAGCAGATCTTTCGCCTTCTTATTCATGGTTTTCCAGTCGATGATGCCTGCCCGCTTCGGCTCCCTGCCGATGAATAAATTTTCCGCCACAGATAAATTGGGGCAGAGATTAACCTCCTGGTAGACCGTACTGATTCCATGAGCCTGGGCCTCCTGGGGAGAATGGTTGATCATAGTTCCCTTAAACCCGGCAATGTTAATTTCTCCTGATTCAAACTCCTCCACACCTGTCAGGACTTTAATAAGGGTGGACTTTCCGGCTCCGTTTTCCCCCATCAGTGCATGGATCTCTCCTCTTCTTAATGTAAAATCAACGTAATCAAGGGCCTGCACGCCTGGAAATGTTTTTGATATACTTCGCATGGCTAATACGATTTCATTGGGCATTAAATCCCTACCTTTCTTTCCCTGTCCTGCTTAAACCGGCAAATTCAGGGCTCAAAAAAGGTGCAGAGAGGAGGACTTTAAACCTCCGTCCTCCATTCCCCTGCACCTGTTTATCCAGATTCACTTCTGTTTACGGCTCTAAAGCCCCGTGGATCAATAGGCCCTCTTTGGTTTTTCCTGAGCCGCCGTATCAGCCGGATATACTCCTTCCTGTACATAGGCGATCTTATCCACACTTTCACCCTTCTCCAGCTTCTGAATGATTTCAGCCACGCGAGGGCCATGAAGCGGGTTACACTCTACGGATACATTCATATCACCGGCAATCATGGAATCAAATGCAGCCGCAACTGCGTCAAAGGAAATGATGATGATATCGCCCTTTGGCCCGCAGGTCTTTCCTGCTGCCTTGATGGCGTCAATGGCTCCAAAGGCCATGTTGTCATTTTCAGCGATCACAACGTCAATATCATTATAGGTCTTTAGGAAGGATTCCATTACCTCCTGTCCCTTTGCCTGAGTAAATTCTCCTGTCTGCCGCTCTAACATCTTCCACTTAGGATGATCCTTCATCTTTTCTTCCACACCGTCGGTACGTCCGATCTGGGCAGAAGAACCGATGGTTCCCTGCAGGGTCACGAGGTTGATGTCATCGTCCGTACGGTTATTATTCGTTAAGTACTCATCAAGCCATGCCACTGCATCATAGCCTTCCTGAAGGAAATTGGAGCCAACCCATGCAGTATAGAGGGAATCGTCGGAAACATCGATCATACGGTCAACGATGATGACCGGGATCCCCGCATCCTTTGCTTCCTGTAAAACTGTATCCCAGCCCGTTTCCGTAACCGGCGCGATCACAATATAGTCCACATCCTGCTGGATAAAGTTGCGGACCGCCTTTAACTGGTTTTCCTGCTTCTGCTGCGCATCATCAAATATCAGCTTGTAGCCGTTTGCTTCCGTAAACGTGGATTTCATGGATTCGGTGTTAGCTGTTCTCCAGTCAGATTCCGCTCCTACCTGGGAAAAACCTACCACAAGCAGATCCTTCTTTTCCTCTGTCTTGGCTGCCTCTGTTTTGGCTGCCTCTGTTTTTGTTTCCCCGCCAGCCGGAGCCCCGGTGGTTGCCGCAGTCTGGGAGCCGCCGCATCCGGATAAAACCATGGCAGCTGTCATGGCAGCCGCCGTCATCATGCCCAGTAATCCTTTCTTCATATCCGTTCCCTCCAAAATGATAGATCGTGTTACCTTTTCTTAGTGACTACCAGTATCATAACGGTTACAGGCTCTCTTCTCAATGCAATATCTTTTGTAAACGGTTGAGATTCTTACGCCTTTTCCGGTCAATTAAAAACAAGGTTGGATTTTTTCGGAAAAAAGTTGATTTTTATCTGTTCCCCTTTATAGAAGCCGGGATCCTGACTGTAACAGAGGTTCCCACCCCATACTCACTTTCGATGGAAAGCCCATAGGTTTCACCGAAATTAAGCCGGATCCTCTCCGCCACATTGGCGATTCCAAATCCTTCCCGCAACCCTAAGTCCTCTCCGCCGTTTTGCACCAGTCTCTGCATTTTTTCAAGCTCTTCCGGCTTCATTCCGATGCCGTTATCCTCAACCTTTAGCAGAATGTCCTCTTCCTCCTGCCAGCCGCTGATCTTTAGAAATCCCTTTTTCCTGCAATTCTTAATTCCATGATAAAGGGCATTCTCCACAATAGGCTGCAGGGTCAGCTTTAACGTAGAGAATTCCATAATCTGCTCCTTAAAATCAATCTCATAATCCATAATGTCCTCATAGCGGAAATGCTGGATCTGAAGATAGCTCTTTACATGTTCAGCCTCTCCCCTGATGGTGATAAAATCCCTTCCATTGTTAAGCCCCATCCGCAGAAAGGAAGAAAGGGCCGTGATCATATCCACCACCTCCTGATGACGTTTCCCCTCTGCCAGCCAGACAATTGTATCCAGGGTATTGTAAAGAAAATGAGGATTGATCTGAGCCTGCAAAAGCTTTAATTCGGTTTTTCTCTTTAGCTCCTGTTCTTCCTTGATGTGGTCAATCAGCTCCACGATACGGATCACCATGTGATCATACTGGTCGCTTAACATCTGAATCTCCCTTATATTACTTTTGGGCGCATTGACCTTTAGGCTGCCGTTTGCAAGCACCATGGTATATTGACACAATTCCTCAATGGGCTTTGTAATCTTCTTTCCAAAGGAAGAAAAGGAAACGATTAAAAACACGATGATATAAGCGGAAACCACGATGCATGAGGCAATGACCCTCTTTGTCTGAGAATCCAGCTTTAGGCGCGTAGATTCTAAGGTCTTTGTTTCATTGTAAATATAATCGGACATGGTTTCTTGAATCAGTTCAGTGATTATGTAAATATCCTTATCCAGGCGCTCCATATTCCGGTCATAATCACCGATGATATTGCTGGTACGGATGTCTTCAATCCTTTTTTCCAGAATGCTGATGAGAATAATGATCCCATCCAGTCCCTTTTTGCTGTTTTCCTGGGGAGTAGAATCCTTTAACTGTTCAAACAGCCTCCGGGAATTTTCCAGTTCCTCATAGGGATTTAAAGAATCAAAGGTATCCGCCCCTATGACAATGCGGTACATCTTATAATCAATATTGGATTTAAAGTCAAAATTAAACTCCGTAGCCATGGTCAGATTCCGGATGCTTTGCCTATACTGTTCGTTCTGCCATTCCATCATATACAGCAATATCCCAATCATAATAATGACCGGGATAAATACGATTGCCTGCATGGATTGTAATTTTACTTTGATCGAATCATGTTTTTGCATCATTTCTGCCTCCTGACCGGAATGCTTTCGGCGTAATTCCATGTGTCTTTTTAAATATGTAGCTGAAATAATGGGGATCTTTATACCCCACCTGATATCCGATTTCCGAGGCCCTAAGGTCTGTCTTAAGAAGCAGCTCCTTTGCCGCTTCCATACGGACCTTTGTTAAATATTCCACAAAGGTGATCCCCATTTCCTGACTGAATATGGTGCTGAAGTAATTGGGGCTTATATTTACACTGGAGGCTACCACATTTAATGAAATGTCCTCATCCTTATAGTGGCGTTCAATGTAATCCCTGGATTTATCAAGAACCAGGCGGTACTTTTTCAGAGAGCAGGTGGTACGCAGGGTGATGGCCTTTGCAAGGATCTCCCTGGCGTACTTTACTGCCCCTTCCTCAGATCCCACACAAGGCTTTAAGGTCTTTCCATCCCCAAATTCCTTTAAGACCTGTTCCGGCTCAAAACCAAGCTGGGTGACAAAACCGATGACAGCAAGATAAACATCCATCAGCAAATACTGCCGGAAGATCAGGGACTTAAAATTATTCCCGCAAGCCTCCAAATATTCTTCCAGAAAATACTTCACCTCTGAAATTGAACCATTTTTAAGGAAATTAGGAACAATATCCCGGCTAAGTTTGGTTATGTCCATCCCTTCCAGGCTGATGGTTCCTGAGTCGTCATGAAGCCGGACAGCCGCCTCTGCCGTAAGAATCTGGTTGTATTCCAGCATGTAGCGGCAGGCGTAGGCCCGGCTGGCCGCCTTAAAGCAGGTTCTAAGCTCACTGAGCCTGCATACCGGAACACCAATTCCCCCGAAATACTCCATGCCCGGGGAGGACTCTACAAGGCGGACCAAAAGCTTAGAGCAGGCAGCCGCCTTTCTATCAAGATCTTCCCAGTCGTTTCCCATGACCAAAAATGCATACCCTTCTGTTAAGCGGTTAAATACGATGACCTCTGCCCTGTTCTCAAACCGGTCCTTTATCATCTCATCAAACATAACTACCTGGTCCGTAAACTGCTCCTGGCTGCCGGAAACCCTTGCCTGAAATAAAATCAGATTATACACCGGTGCACTAAGGGACAGACTGTGTTCCCGCCCCTTTAAAAGAATCTCCTGAAGGCTTAAGTTTCCTGATACAATGGTATCAAACAGCCGGTCCCGCTCCATCCGCTTTCTTTCTTCCTGCTGTTTTAGAAACTCCAATTTATAACCCCTCTCACTTTTCTCCTGGATAATGGCTTCGCTCATGCGCTCCAGAGCCTCTAACAGCTGGCCGCTGCTGACAGGTTTAAGAAGGTAATCTGCTGCACCGATCTTTATGGCTCGCTTTGCGTATTCAAAATCATCATATCCGCTGAAAAACATGATGCGAAGGTCCGGAAGTTCTCTCTTAACCATCTCAGCCAGCTCAAGCCCATCCATAAAGGGCATTCGGATGTCAGTAAGCAGGATATCAGGCTTGGCCTTTAGGATCAAAGGATATGCCAGCTCCCCATCCGGTGCTTCCCCTGCAAACTCAAATCCATATTTTTCCCATGGAATACCATTTTTAATTCCCTCACGGACTATTTTTTCATCCTCAGCAAGAAAAATTTTAACCATGTCAGATCCCCCCTGTATGCCCAACATTCATGAGTAGATTATATAAAATCTAAAAAAGATATATAAGAGAATAATTTCAGTCCCTGCATTTTTAATCGTAAAAAAATATACTAAAATCATAGTACCACAAAAAGAGGACATCTTAAAGTTCCTGATTCATACAGAAACTTAAAATGTCCTCTTCCTTATTCAGTATCTTCAAGCAGCCAGGAAATCACCCCTGTTCTTTTAATCCAGTTCTTCCCCGTTAGTTTCAATTACCTTTTTATACCATTCAAAGGATTTCTTTTTCCTCCTGGATAAATCTCCGGTTCCATCATCATATTTTTCTACGTAGATGAATCCGTAGCGCTTTGCCATTTCTCCGGTGAAAGCGCTGACCAGATCAATGCAGCCCCATGGGGTATACCCCATCAGATCCACACCATCCTCCACGGCTTCCTTCATCTGCTCGATGTGTTTCCTTAAGTAATCGATGCGGTAACGTCCGTAAAGCTCATTCAGTGTATAACGAAGCCCCTTAGAATCGATCTGCCAGCCCTAGTCGCTGGATTCCAGATAAGGATTCTTCGCCCCTCCCATTAAGTTTCCGGAGGTGCTTGCCTGTTCCGGCTAAAAACAGCATTCTCTCTTATTTCATAACTTCCTTTATCATCTCATAAAGAGCCAGGACGTCTGATATTCTAGTGGCACCGGTTTCCTTATCAATGATAGAAGAATATACATGAGGGATGATATGCTCCACTCCTCCTGCAACAACAATTTTCAGGATTTCCTTAAAGTTGTCAAGATCAATGCCTCCCGTTGGTTCCAGCCCAAAGCCGGTTTCCCCGCAGGCCTTTGCCACAGCCTCTAATTCTTCCCGTACCTTAAGGCCTCCCATTGGGAAAAACTTTAAGGAATCAGCTCCCTGTTCCCTTGCCATGGCAATGGCTGTATTAACAGATACTATTGCAGGCTCTAAATCCTTGCTAAGAGGCCCTGTGGAAACTTTTACAAAGCCCGGCTTTCCGCAGGGTGCGACCATAGAATTTAAGAAAGGTCCTTCCCCCGCCTTTGCCCTGGTATAACCACCTGCCGTAAAGGTCTGATTTATGTGCTTTGGCTTTATCTGTCCGGAGATTTCCGCCACTGCCTTCCACTGTCCCGGATTTCCTGCTCCCAGACCTACGGAGATGTTGTTATCCACTGCGGCCTGATATTTTTTCATATCATCCACAGCGCTTTTCACATCCGGATAATCTGCCGACAGGATGCCAACTGCCACATGACCCTGTGCCGCCTCATAGATTGCCCTGGCATTTTCCACGGAATTGGTCAGGCAGTTTAAGCAAACCCTTCCTTTATAAAAATTAAGTTTCTCCATTTCTTACTTCCCTCCATTTGCTGACTTCTGGATTTCTGCAAGCCTCTCATAGATCATGTCCAGTTCGCCCACACTGTTTAATGGCCTGGGGTCAACAGCAATGGAACCTAGATTTGCCTGGTAGTCCCTGGTAAAGACCGCCACAGTTCCCTCCTGCAGTTTCCTTACCACCGCTTTTGCATCCATGCCGTAATGCTCCGGGTCAAACGCAATCCTGCAGCGGTATATTTCTCTTCCGGCCTCATCCTTTATCATGGTTGTTTTACAGCCTGGTATCTCCCCTATACGGGCCGCAAACCGTTCCAGTTCTTCTTTTGTCACAGGATTTCTTTTTCCGCCGTCCAGGTACTCTTCTATTGCTTTCACAAGTCCCATGGTGCATTCTTTTCCCACCTTCATGGTACGTCCGATGCCTTTATACTGAAGTCTCATATGATCCGCCAATTCCCTGGTTTTACAGGCCACAAAGCCGCTGGTAGGTCCTTCGATTGCCTTGGCTCCGCTGTAACATACGAAATCCGCTCCCATGGCAGCATAAATCTTCAAGTCCTCTTCCGCCGCCGCATCTACGATACAGGGAACTCCCAGGCGGTTCGCCAGATAGATCACCGATTTTGCATCCGCCATCTCCTTTTGGACGCAGTGATGGGACTTGACGAAAAAGATTGCCAGTGTATGTTCGGTCACCGCCTGTTCAATATCTTCAACCGTAGAGCCATTGGCATAACCGGCTTCTACGATCTTTCCCCCTCCCACCTGGATCATCTCACCAATGGGTGCGCCAAAATCCACATTTTGTCCTTTTAAAAGGATCACCTCTCGTTTTGGCTCGGATGGCAGGATATCATAAAGATGTTTTACCTTTTGAAGATTGCCTTTACAGATCAGGGAAGCCACTGCCAGGGCAATGCCCGCAGAAGCACTTGACGTAACACAGGCATCCTCTGTTCCGATCATGCTTCCGATCTTCTTTCCCGCAAAGGCATAGAGATCATCCATTACCACGTAATTTCCGGCGGCCTCCACCAGCGTTTCACCCACTCCTTTCGAAATGGTGGAAACGCCCAGCTTTGTCATTCTGCCGGAGGCATTGATCACGGCCTGCAAACCATTTCTGCTATATATGTTTTCCATGTTTCTACTCCTTAAAAACCCTTACAGGATGCCAAGCAGGGAAGTTATGACGGCCACGGCCACAACCGTAAGCAGGATTCTGTTGTAATAAGGCCCTTTCTTCCTGAGATACATATAGATGGTAAATACGGCTGCCAAAGGCAGTAAGCCAGGTGCTATGGTATTTAATATATCCTGAACCACGATCTCCGTTCCGCTGGAAAATCCGAATTTTAATGGAGTGGTAATATTTACATAACTCGCGGACAGAGCTCCCATCATCGTAAGTCCGATGACATTGGCCGTAAATATGATGGATTTCATCTTCCCCCCATGAAGCAGCGACATAACCGATTTTTTACCCAGGGTATAACCGTTGTGGATCAGGCCGTAGGCAATGGCAATGGTGACCGCCGGATACAGGATCAGGGGCATGAGACCGCCAAGGGCAGACCCGTTGCTTGCAAAGGGCAGGAATATGGAAATGATGATTGGCATGATGGCTGCCCATACAATCGCATCACCCATTCCGGCAATAGGGCCCATCAATCCGGTCTTAATGCCGGTAATCGCCTCATCGGTCACATTCTCCCCATTGGCCTTCTGCTCTTCCATGGAAATTGCAATTCCCTGAATGATTGCACCAAAGATCCCTTCCGTGTTAAAGAACACCAGGTGGCGTTTTAATGCCGCGCTCAATTCCTCATCCGTACTGTAAAGCTTTTTTAAAACAGGCGTCATGGAAGCACAGAATACCAGACTCTGCAAACGCTCATAGGAATTGGAAAGTTCCGCGCCGGCATAATAGATCCACATGGATTTTGTAATATCCTTTTTTGTAAGCTTTTTTACCTGTGTCTGCTCTCCCATCTTATACTGCCTCCTCCTTTAACTGGAATAAACCTAAAAGCAATGCCATGCAGGTCGCAAAAATAGCCACTGCCATGGTGTCAAGCTTCAAATACATAACTGCAAAGAATCCGACGATGAAGAATGGTATCAGAGTCTTTTTTCCGATAACCGACAACGTGATGGCAAAACCAAGAGCCGGGAGGATCCCTCCCATGATCTCAAAGGAATGCATGAGCCAGCGTGGAAGAATAGTGATCAGTTTTTCTACGGCTGTCACGCCGAAATAATCAATTGCAAATACGATTGGAAAACGGATGATCAGACCTGCAATGGCGGGATAGAGAAACGCCGCCCGCAAAATGCCTCTTGTATCCGCCTTCTCCGCATAACGGTCTGCCATATGTACCCAGACCGCATTGGTGGTTCTTCTTAACTGGTCCACAAAAACTCCGATGACACCAAAAGGAATTGCCAGAGCTATGGCCACCTCCGGAGTCATGTTGGACATAACACCCAAAGGGATGGCGATACAGCCTGCAAGAGCCGGATCACTGGGAACATTTCCTCCCGGCGTAGACGTAACCCCTAAATAAACCAACTGAAGCCCTGCCCCGATCTTCATCGCCAGCGGCATATTTCCGGTGAGCAGGCCTACAAAAACTCCGATAACTACCGGCTGAAGCAGCATAGAAGAAAAGGTATACCCAAATCTTAAGCGGCAGAACCAGTAATAGAACCCCATACATACAGCTAACATCAACACACTCATGTCATACCTCCTTAATTATTGTATTTTTTTAATATCCCATCCAGGTTCTGAGGAACATCCTCAGGAATGGTCTGGAAAATGATTTTTACCCCTGCCTCCTGAAAAAATACCAGCTTTTTAACATCCTCATCATCCAGGGTTATGTTCTGAAATACCACCTTGCGGTTAGGCGCTCCCCCCAGCCCCCCCACCTGGATATCCGTAACCTTAAGCCCTCCGTCGTATACCTCTTTCATGCTTTCCAGATCCGGTAGAAGCAAAAGCACCCGTCCATTTCCAAACCGGTTCTCCTCCCACTTGCTGACTGCATCCGCTCTGCTGTAGCATTCTACCTTAATCCCTGCCGGAGCTGCCATTAAGTAGATCTCCAGCATAAATTCATCGGCTGCCAGGCTGTCACTCACTACGATGATTTTATTTGCCTGGGACTGGTTGACCCATTTTGTCATGACCTGCCCGTGAATCAGCCTGCTGTCTATCCTGCATAATACGATTTCTGCCATCCTTCTTAACTCTCCTTTCTGTCTATGGACTTCATGACCTCGCTCACCACATCCATGACCGAAGCCTGTCCCTGCGTTAATACCACATCAAAGTTACAGGTACCCGTGTACTGGATCTGTGTACAGGCCTCAATCATAAGTGGTGCATTGAGACCTGAAATCACCTTAATGTTCCGCTCTCTTCCAATCTTAGCTCCTGCATTCGTGGTGGTCCCCCCAAAGACGTCCGTCATGATCAAAGACCCTTCCGGCATTCCGGCTGCGTAAGTCTCCACAAGGGCATAATACTCAGAAAATGTCACCTCCGGTGTCAAAGGAATCTCATGAACGAAATCCACGCTTCCCATGATCATCTTAAGACTTTCTGTCAGCGCCATTCCCCAACCCCCGTGGGTCAAAAGTAATATCTGCGGCTTTTCCATTTGTACCTCCATTTCTTTTTGTGTGACCCTTGATAATTGGAATTGTAGCATACTACATTTTTAATGTCAATATTGTATTTATGATATTTATACATAAATAATTATGTATTTCACTACTTTTATTGTAATTATAACTTTTTTAAGCCTGGAATATTGTATTTTGATTTTAGAATATGATATACTTATTCTGAAATTCACTACAGAAATGCTACAGAAATAACAACACGGCTTCCCTTTTCGGGAAGAATGAAAGGAAGGCTGTACCGCAAATGACTGAAAACTATGAACTTTTTACATTAATGGCCCGGATTGACGGCATGTCAAACCAGTTTACCAAGACTGACTGGAAAATCGTCCAGTATATTAAGAAATCCACGGCTAAATTCATTGAGCTGAGCGCTCAGGAACTGGCAAAGGAAATCGGGACATCAGACGCCAGCATTATCCGCTTTGCCCAAAAGGTAGGCTATTCAGGTCTTAATGAATTAAAATATACCATGCAGAAGGAGATCGATAAAAGCTCGTCTTCCGTCAATCATTCCGACTACTCTACTCTCCTTAACGACAACAAGATGCTCTTAGACAGCCTGTTCAATCTCACAAATCCCACGGACATCAATCATGCCAGGGAGCTGATGCTGAAATCCCAGCGCATTTTCATTGTGGGATTAAATTTTAACCAGAATGTAGCGGAGATCATTGCCCACAAATTTATGACCATCGGACTGACAGTCCAGGCGCTTACCAATTATGATACCTTAAAATTATATCAAAGCCTGTCCCGGGAAAGCGACTTGTTCATTACCATCTCCCTGTCCGGAAACCATAAACAGCTTTCAAACATGTTAGCGGACTTTAAGAAAAACGGCAGCAGTGTGCTTCTGATTACGAATTACGAAAAATCCCTTTGTTCTCCATATGCCAACGTCACCCTGCTGGTCCCAAAAACAGACTTACTTCACAGCAGCAATACCATATCAAGAGAAATTCTCATTCTGGTTCTCTTTGATATGCTGTTCCACAACTTTTTAACTGAGGACGTGAAATCCTTCCAGAACTTCCAGAAAGCGGCCTCCTATTCCAAACTGAGCAGCCAGGATGATACCAGAGACGGGCTCAGACGACTGATGGATCTGCTGTAAAATCTATACGGTCTTTGTGGTTGTATCCGAGAGGAGGACATACAGCAATGGAGGAACTAAACAAAACTGCAAACAGTCAGGTGTGGAACTTTTCTTCCTCTCTGGCATCCAATAACATCTGGGCGGAAAAAGAGTGATTTCACTTTTGACCCAAACACAACATTTTCATGGCAGCATGACGCCCGGCACAGGTCCGGCGACAGAATCACTCTGTTCGACGATGCCTGCGGTAATAAAACAAAAGCAGGGAGTCTGCGAAACTATTCGTTAGTTTCGCAGACTCCCTTTTCCTTTTGAAATCCTATTTTTCAATTTACTGTCCTATTCGCCTAATGGAAAATAGCCGTTTACCCGAAAAGGTGATCAGTCATCTTCCTCCGGAATCAGTTCCGTAGTCTCTTCCTTAGGCGGCATGGCAAAGGAGAAAATAATAAAACAGATGAATGCTGCAATCAGTCCGGGTATGATGGGCTGGCTGAATTTGATCCCAAACAGCACACCTTTGGCAATATGCTCCAGATATACCACAACGATAGTTCCTGCTGCCAGGGAAGCGATGGTCCCTGCTGATGATGCCTTTTTCCAGTAATGTCCCATGACATAGGGAAAGAAAGAGCCCGCTGCGCGAAGGGTAAAGCAGAACATTAGGATGGATACGATACTCTGGGTATTAAATAAAGCAATCAGCATGGAGGCCACACCTACGAGACACATAACGATCTTTGTAACTTTCATAACGGACTGGCTGGAAGCGTCCGGCTTTAATACTGCCTTGTAAATATCGTTGGAAAAGATTGATCCTGCCCCCAGTAAGTCGGAATCCGAGCTGGACATAGTGGACGAAATAATGCCGGAAAATAAAAGTCCGCAGACAACGGCCGGCATAGTATTAATCGCCAGGATGGGAAGTGCATAGCGGGCTCCCACATCTGCAAACTGCTCAGAGCTGAATTTCCCCATATTCATTAATGCCAGGGTTATAATACCGAGAATTGTAGGAATAAACGCATAGATAAAATTAATAAGCGCTGCCAGCCAGGCGCCGCCTCTTGCAGCCTCCTCATCTTTAGCGGCATAAAAACGTGATACCGCCTCCTGTCCCACGGAGAACGTAGCAGTGTACATGATAATAAGGGAAATAATCCCAAATAAATCATAGCCCTGGAACATACTTAAAGTCCCCTCCGGAATATTAGCTGTCACATTGCTCCAGCCCCCTGCATACCGGAGTGCAAAAGGAACTGCTATAATCATACCGATAACGATCAGGAAAACCTGGACAAAATCTGTTAAAGTAACGCTCCATAAACCTCCCATAATGGAATAAACAGTTACCACCACCGCTACGATGATGACTGCCACCTGATAATCAATACCAAGCATGGTGGACAAAATGACTGCCGAAGCAATAAACTGCCCTGCCGTAAGCCCAACCAAAGGAAAAAGCATGATAATAGCCGTGATAATGCCGCAGGACTTATTGTAACGTCTCCGGAAATATTCAGGTACGGTCTTAACCGTTGCCGCCCTGAACCGGGGAGCAAAAAAGCTTAAAATAGCAAATGCGATTCCCATGGTGATTATGTACCAGGCTGCACTGAGTCCAAAGCCTGACATCCCGTTCTGCACCACTCCAAGCGAGCTTCCTCCCCCAATTTCCGTAGCTGCCAGTGTTCCGGCCATAAGCAGCGGGCCAAGACGGCGTCCTGCCACCAGAAAATCTGTATTAGTCGAAATCTTGGTGGATGAATACCAGCCGATCCACAGCATGAGCAGCAGATAAATGATAACGATGGCAGTTACAACAACATTCGCTCCCATAAAAACCCCTCCTGTTTTCTATAAGAAAATTCTTTTGTAAATCCAGTTTAGCATACTCTCCGGCCCGGTCACACATCCGATTCTGTCAATTACCCACCAAATATGCAGATTCCTTCTCTTGTATTGACTTCTGCCGGAAATCTAAATACAATGGAATGAGATCGGAGGGACTTTTCTATGCTGCGAATTGCCATCTGTGACGACAGCAGAGAGGACAGGAAGTTAATTCTTGACTTTGTGTGCGACTACTATAAAAAGCATGATATGGATGTTCAGATTGATGATTTTGAAACTGCTGGAAAGTTACTTTCCGCAGAGGAAACCTATGACATCTATCTGCTGGATGTCATTATGCCTGACATGACCGGCATAGAAACTGCCAAACAACTGCTCAAAAAGAACGAAGCTCCTGTCATCATATTCATCACTTCATCCTTGGAATCTGCCGTAGACGGTTACCGGGTCAACGCCGCAGGCTTCGTCCTAAAGCCCTTAGTCCAGCAGGATTTTGAAGAAACCTTAAGGCGTGTCATGGAGCAAAATTTCAAATCCAGGGAAGCCTCTATTTCCATTGTACATAACCGGGTCCCCATGGAGCTCAAGCTAAGCCGGATCCTGTATTTTGAAAACAGACTGCACCGGGTCTACATTATCCTTAAAAACGGAGACATCCTTTCCAACCACCAAAAACTTAATGAACTTCAGGAAGAATTAAAGCCGCAAGCCTGTTTTCTCCGGTGTCATCAAAGCTACATCGTAAATCTAAACTACGTAGAAGCCTTGGAACCTATGGGTTTTTTGATGACAAACGGACAGACCGTTCCTGTTTCCCGCAATTTCTACAAAGAATGCAAGCATGTATATTATCGTTTTCAATTAAAGTGAGGCCGACATGAATGATGCAGCATGTAACGTCGTATTAAATCTGATTAATGTGGCAGTCCGCATGATGCCTATTTTCGTTTGCCTGGAGCCAAAGAGGAAGAACCGGGAAAACATCGCTGCTGTATCGGTTTATCTCTGGGTCATCATGGTATCCCTCCAATCCCTGTTTCACATCAGGGAACCTGTTTTTCTCGTCGTCCAGGGAATATTCTCCTGCTTCTTTTTTCTTCTGCTTCTCATATTTTTTAACGGAGAATTGATAAAAAAGGTATTTCTTTATTTATCTGCCTGGCTTTTTGCAGTCCTGTCCATGTCATTAAACGAATTTGCCGCCTCGGTTTTGGGTAAATCCATATTCCTTTCCTATGGTCAGATCTGCGTCATCGTCTCTTTCCTGTCTGCCTGCGGATTCTATATTTTTGTCCGTTACTGGCTGAAAGGCAAGACCGGCCAGCTTTTTATCCAACTGTCCAAACGCTCCCATCTGCTCCTTGCCGCGTATCCGGCTATTTCCCTGGCCATTTCCCTGTTTGGAACCTCCACCATATTCTCCAGAGAATCCCTTGCAAAAAGAGGCTTTGAAGATGTAGTATTCTATCTGGCCTTCTGTACCATGATCCTGGTGCTTTATGTCATGATTCTGGACGGTACCCTGGAAGCTGTTTCCAGAAAGAAAACAGAAGAAGAACTTTTTTTTGCAAGGCAGCTCATAGGAAAGCAGAGAGAGCATTACAACCAGATGTTAGAACATGCAGATGAGCTTCGGATCATCCGCCACGATTTCAGGCACCACATCCACGCTCTTCTCCATATGGACAAAGACCAGCAGAGAAAATACTTACTTGACTTAAACAAGGAGCTGGATACTCCGAAAGAGCAGAATTACTGCGAAAATCCGGCCGTCAACCAGGTCCTTCAGGAATACGGCAACCGCTGTCAGGAAAACCAGATCGAATTCGTGGCAAGCCTGGATATATCCGCCCACATCCCTATCGATGACCTGACCCTTTGTATTGTCATAGGCAACCTTCTGGAAAACTCCATGGAAGCCTGCTTAAAGCTTAAGAAAGGCCGCTTTATCCATTTGCAGGCAAGATGGATGCAGGATCATCTCATGATGCTTGCGGAAAATTCCTACAACGGCCAGATCAAAGAAAGCGGGGGAAGGCTTTTATCCAGCAAACAGGATGGGGGGCTGGGGTTTTTAAGCATCCGCAGGATATTAAACCGGCCGGGAGATGACTTTGATGTATGCTTTAACGATACCACCTTTACAGCCATGGTAAATATCATGGACCGCTCCGGCATCTGACCGGCTTTCACCCCAATCCTACCGCAGCCGGAGAGGAAACTAACATTTACATAGCAGTTATATATAGAAATATCCTATAAGTACTATGTATTTATAGGATATTTCAATTTGACTAATCCATATAGGTAAGACATAATAAAATAGATTTTATTGAAACAGCAACTTTTTGCTGCGGACTTTTCTATATACTGATACAGAATAAACTATAACAACAGATTAGGTGCAGCCGTGATAGAAATAAAAAATATAAATAAAACGTATGGAGATCTGCTGGTTTTAAAGAACATCAGTCTGACCATAGAAGACGGAGAGGCCTATGGACTTGTAGGCCCCAGCGGAGTTGGAAAATCCACACTATTAAATTGTCTGGCCGGACTGGATTCTTATGAGTCCGGTTCTATTATTGTTGACGGTGTGCCTCTGGAATCCTTAGGTGAGAAACAGGCAAGGCTGTTCCGGAAAAATATGGGGATGATATTCCAGAACTTTTCTCTGGTGAGCCGGAAAAATGTATACCAAAACATTGCCCTTCCCATGGAATGCTGGAAGGTGCCCCGATCCCAGATTAAAAAAAGGGTTTATGAACTGGCAGAAATGGTGGGACTAAAGGAAAAATTAATGGCCAGGCCCTCAGAACTAAGCGGCGGTCAAAAGCAGAGAGTCGCCATAGCCCGGGCCCTGACCATGAACCCCAAATACATCCTTTCTGATGAAAGCACGTCCTCTCTAGATCCCAGCATCACCGTCTCCATTTTAAATTTATTGGATAAGATACGGAAAGAAATGGGAATCACTATTATCCTGGTTACCCATGAAATGCCGGTGGTACAGCAGTTTTGCCACCAAATGACGATTATGGATGACGGTACGGCGACAGTCTCCGGAGATGTTAGAGAGCTATTCTTCCAAAAACCCCCTGCCCTGCAAAAACTTCTGGGCATAAATGAAGGGGAAACCATTCCAAAATCAGGAGTCAATGTTACCTTCGGACTTGCCTTTGACACCCTGTTATGGGAATTGGGGAAATTAATGGAAAAACCCTATAAAATCATTAATTCGGATTTTTTTGAATTCCAGAACCAAAAGCATGGCAATGTAACTATAAATATCAATGCAGAAGATTTGCCCGTATGTGAGAACTATCTCCAATCCCGCGGCATCGTTTACCGTACCGAGAGGAGGGCACTTTGATGAACACCATATCCCAATGGCTGGAAAGATCCTATTTACTGCAATATCTTCCAACGGTAATCCTACCGGCTGTCTTCGCCACCCTTCAGATGGTTTTTGTCTCCGCCGTTTTATCCATCTTTTTCGGCATGATCCTGGGCATTATTCTCTTTATCACGGATAAGGATGGGCTTTCTCCTAATCGAACCGTGAATTATATCCTTGGAAAGATAACGGATATTATCCGGTCATTTCCCACCATGATATTGATTGTTGCCATTGGGCCATTGACCAGACTGGTGCTCGGAACAAGGATCGGAGCGGAAGCCGCCATATTTGCAATTACCATCGGCTGTACGCCCTTTGCAACCAGAATGACGGAGAATTCCCTCCAGACAGTGGACCCTCAGCTCATAAAAGCGGCCAAGGCCTTCGGCGCTTCCAAGCCTCAGATCATATATAAAATCATGTTAGTAGAGGCATTGCCAAGCCTTGTATCCAATTTCACCATTATGATGATCAACATGCTGAACATGACAGCCATGGCTGGAGCCGTGGGAGCCGGCGGCCTTGGGGCTGTTGCCCTGACATACGGATACCAGCGGTTTGACTATGCAATTATGTATTTTGTAGTCATCATTCTCATTCTGTTCGTTCTTCTGATCCAGGGATTAGGAAAAATGATATATAACAAGCTGAATTAGCAAAGGAGAAAGTAATGAAAAAAAGAACTTTATTTTTAGCGTTAACCGCCATGCTGGCAGTCGCAGGCACAGCCGGATGCGGAAAGAATGAACCCACACCAAAAACGGAAGAAGCCACTCAATCCGCAGAAAGCCAGGAAACCACAAAAAGTGGAGAAAACAAAAAAGAGGCTTCTAAAAAAATCGTAATCGGAGGTACCTCTATCTCTAAGGTTTATTACGATGCCATTAAAGATATCTTTGAAGCAAACGGTTACGAAACAGAATTTAAGACCTTTGATTCCAACCCGGTGGTTTTAGAAGCATGTGCAAGCGGAGAAACGGACATGGCTTTGGGACAGCATAAAAAATTTGTTATGAGCTACAATGAAAATAATAATGCAGATCTTGACATGGCAAAGCCATACGCCATGTATACAGGAATCGGCCTGTATTCTGAAAAATATTCCTCAACCGCAGAATTCCCTGACGGTGCAAAAATTGCAGTGATGAACGACGCCATGAACGAAGACATTGCTCTTCGGATTCTGGAAAACCAGGGTCTGATCAAGTTAAATGCCGACCAGAAGCAGGCAACCGTGGCCGACATTGGGGAAAACCCCAAAAAGCTTGAAATCATTGAGCTGGATCAGGGACAGACCGTGACCACTTTATCTGATGTAGACGGCGCATGTGTATTCTTTACCCATATGGCTGCAGCAAATAAGGATGCCTCTTCTTATATTGCAAGAGATTCTTCCATGATCAATTACCCCATGGGTGTCATTGTCAGGAAAGAAGACGTGGACTCGGACTGGGCGGTTGCCTTTGCAGAATGCTTTAAGGATCCGTCCGTTCAGGAAAAGATAAACAAAGCATTTCCAAATGTATTTGAATTCTATAAAAGCGATGACCAGGTGAAGGAGTAATGTCTGGCCGCTGGAAGGAAGATGTTGTAAAGCTATATGCTTCTCTGGATCTTACCCGGAAGGCCGTAGGGGTAAAGCTGATTGAAACGGAAGCCGAATTCCAAAGCACGGAAGCAGTCTTTCCTCAAAAGCCCATCCGTTACTGCCAGATGGTAAAAGGAGCCAGTGCAGGACACAGCATTAAGGCAAAAGCCGGCTCCTTCTCCTGCCAGAGCGGCCCTAGAGTTCTTGGTATCGCCCCTGCTGATGAGAAAAATGCTCACGGAGAAAACTGGGCCAGATTAGGCCTTTACTCCAGCCGGGAATTAAGTGAACAGGTACGGGCAGGGCTTTCCTACTCCCAGCAGCCGATGTACGGAGTTCTGGTACAGCCTTTGGAAAAGTATGAAGAAGCACCGGATGTGGCCGTGATCATAACCAATCCCTACAACATCATGAGAATTACCCAGGGATATGCTTATTCTTATGGTATGCCCGGGAACATCAATATGCTGGGCAATCAGGCCGTCTGTCTGGAATGCTCCGCAAGGCCATATGTGACGCAGGACATGAACATCTCCCTGTTATGCATCGGCACAAGACATCTGGCTGGATGGGGAAAGGATGAAATGGCTGCAGGAATCCCTGCATTAAAGTTTTCCAAGGTCATTGACGGAATTTATCAAACCATTAACATCATGGAAGATGATGAAAACAAGAAAAGGATTGCAAAGAATTTTGCGGAATATGGGATTCCATTTGATGTGAGGTATCAGTATAATTATTATAAGGATTGTTAAGGAAGGTTTAAAAACCTGCAAATACAAGTACGATAAGCCTTATATCCAAAAGCAAGGGGGAGCAAAACTAACTGATGTTAGTTTTGTTCCCCTCTTTCCTGCTCCGTCTGATCCCCTTACTGCCATCACCTATGCCTGGTTGCTGCATCCGTTTATGTGTTATACATTTCCGCCTGTTGACGGTCTTCTGGAACATAACGTTTCGCTAACTCCAAAGCCGTATCCAGTGCTGTCAGTTCAGGAATTTTAATGATAACCTTTGGAAATTCACGATCAATGATCTGAGACAATTCAGCCCTTAATATCTTATTTTTTAACAGCACACTTCCCCAATACCATAGTTCTACAGGCTTTTCTCCCTTATACTTATGAAGCCAGGCTTTATGATAAACATCTCTGACAAGAGCAAACAGTTCATCCCTGCACTCCCTGATGATCTTTAATCCCGCTTCCTCTCCCATAATACAGGCCTTTTCTGCAAGAATTGAATAAGAGGCGATTTCCGCCTTCTCCATCAGCCTGTCATTAACAAAAACATTAATCTCATCTAATGTTTTTAAGCCGCTTTTCTCTGTGAATAACTTATACAGAATCGGACAGACCTGTCTTCCGTCAATATGACTGGCTGCTTCCTTTATTACTTTCATTCCCATATGAAAGCCGCTTCCCTCGTCACTGAGCACATGTCCCCAGCCGCCGCATCGCGTAATCTCTCCGGACTCCCCTCTGGCAAATGCAATGGAACCGGTGCCGCTTATCAGTACCATTGCCGGTCCTGATGACATATGAAGAAAGATCTCACAATCATTATGGACTGCTATGCTTTCCTGATTAAATCCCATTTCTGTAAAAGATCTCACACATTCCTCTTCCTGCCTTTTGGAATCAATTCCGCTGGCAGCAATGCAGATCCGTATACAATCTTCTGCTTTTAAGTTATTTTCTTTCAGAACCGGCAGAATAAACTTACGGTACTTTTCATTGCAAAGCTCAAATCCATCTGTATTCATGGTACCTCCCGTACCATAAAACTCTCCCAGGACTTTGCCCTCAGCAGATTCAATCTTCATTCGCGCCACAGATCCGCCTATGTCTAAACCAGCATAGTATTTCATAATACCCTCCTAAATTATGCTTTTGTGTTCATTATCCGGTAAAAATCATGAAATTTGGGGGTATCACATTCAATGCATTTACGTTCTGATCCATAAACACTCATGATCTGAAAAGCAAGCAAAGCCTGGAACATGGAAAAGTACGGTTCTTTGCTTCCTGACAGATTCAAAACATGACTGCCGCTCTCCCAATCCAGAGAGGTTATGACAAAATTAATACAGCCCTTTTCCCTGGAATATCTCTCTAAGACTGCCATACGTTCTGAATTATGTGGCCCTGCAGGCAAAAACAGATTGCAAAGTCCAGGCTCAATGGTGTTATTAATTCCATGCAAATACTCCTCAAATTCATAAGCCGCCGCAGGTACATACAAGGTTTCTAAGATTTTCAAAGCCCCTTCCTGGACCGCATAGTATCCGGCCTCCTCTGAAATCAGGGTGAAATGCTGCATGGACGCAAGCAGATCTTCATTTCTCTTACAGAATTCCATAGATGCCTCTATATTGGAAGGCGCTGCCTTTATGGATTTATTTAATTCAGCCAGGAAATGATGAAACTGATCTTCCTCCACCCGATTCCAACGCTGCCCCAGTACCAGCCCCATGAAGAATAGGGTCAAAACCGTTCCAGTCATTCCTTTCGTCTTAGGCCCAACGGTTTCTTCCCCGCATGCGATAAGCTGATGAAGGTTTCCTTGTGAAGCGACAGGTGACTCAGGATCTGCTGTCACAGTTATAACAGTAAATCCATGTTCTCTCCATTCTTTTACTGCCGATATGGTAGAAGTACTTTTTCCTGACTGGGATACCGCTATGACCAGAGTATCTTCAGGCTTCAAAACCTTTATAAAACCACTTAAACGGGTAGGTACTGCTGCAGTTGTTTCTATCCCAAGAATCTTCTCCATAAAGTCTGCTGCCGCCATTGATGCAATGTAAGAGCTGCCTGAACCAATGATCAGAATCCGTTTTACAGGATTTAATTCACATTCCTTCAGTTCCCGGAAAATGTCCTCTCTTTCCTCTGCCATTCTTGCCCATATTGCGGGTTGTTCCATAATGTATTCCATCATTTTCTGTGCCATGTGTTCCTCCTTATAGAAAGCTGAAAAGCGTTTGACTGACTGTAGTTCTAATGCTATGATTCTAGTATAATGAAACCGCAGAAGGGGGCTTTGCCTTGAACCAATACATGCCAAGATATCTAAAAACCAAAAACCGTATGATGATTTTTGACTTATTCCGAAACCAGCATCTTATGAGCCGGGCGGAATTGGTCCGTATCACAGGCATCAGCTTCCCCACTGTTTCAAAAATTGTGGATAAACTGCTGGAGCTGGGCATTGTCATCGAGTTAGAAGAGACAGAGCAAAGCACCGGAGCAGGGCGGAAGGGCCATCTCCTTAAGTTTAACCCAAGAGCCTGTTATGCCATTGGCGTTGAATTTGAAGGCCAGGTTGTTCATCTGGGTCTGGTTGATATGCTGGGCACCTGCCAGTACTGCAGATCTATTTATCTTCCAGCCCAGAATCATACCCTGAAATTATCTAAGCTGACAAAAGAAATCAATACCTTAATGTCTCTGGCTGACAATGACCACATTCCGGTTCTGGGTATTGGAATCGGTTTTCCCGCTATGATAAACCCGGAGACAAACAGCATTATTCATATGTCAGGAATGAATATTGATCATGAGGTTCCATTTGTAGATGCATTTTCGGAATTTGCCTCAACTTTGACAGTTCCGTTTTTCCTTGATAATGATGTAAAGTTTGCCTGTCAGGGAGAGGCCTTTTTACGCCGTAAGAACCCGGAATACCAGGATCTTATATATTTCACCCTGGGTACAGGCTGCGGTGTCAGCTATATGATGAATGGGGAGCTGTGGTACGGTGCCACACATAAATCAGGAGAGATCGGAAACATGATGATCAGCTCCTGTCAGATACCGGGAACAGAGGTGCCTGAGCCAACCCCGTTTGAACAGCTTATTAATTTAAATGCCATATATAAGCATTTTCAGATCAGCCTGCAGCAAAATCCAGGCCTGCCGGAGTCCATACGGGAAGATATCATTAATTATCTCTGTCCCTATTTAAGCTTTACTCTGTCCAACATATCCTATCTTTTGGATATCCAGCATTGTGTACTGACAGGAATTGTACCTCTTGCATTAGGAGAAGGCTTGCTGCAGAAAATACAGGATACGCTCCGCACCACCCTGACACAAAACACCCTCTTAATTGAGCCTTCCATCAGCCGTGACGCAGGCATCATCGGCGCCGCCGTCACAGTGTTTAACAAACGTCTGGAAGCTCTGTTTAAGGATTAATTCCTATATCCGTTTAAAGGCTTGTGAAAGAATAAACCATGATACATGAGGAATCCATTGTTCCGCCCAGCGCCAGTTATCATTCACTGTGCCATCTGGTTCCCGGATAAATGCGATTCCTTCTTCATTGTTCTCATCGCTTGTGATTCCATTGCAGATCCCCCCCGGGCAATTCATAAAATCATACCGTTCTTTGAAGAAATACTGGATATTGTTTTTGCCGTAGCCATCCATCATACAGGAATCAAAGGGATTTAAGCCCATGATCCAGTTGATTTGATTATCTGCAAAATACTCCAGCTGATCCTTTAATTTTTCATCATCCGTAACTCTTAATAGCGCCCTGGCCGCTGCCGATAAGGAAGCAATCCTGGCATTTTCTCCCTGCCACCATGGTTCTACTGTTGTATGGTGCGGGAAAAAGAACTGGGCCTTTTTCACCCCGTCAATGTCCTCAAAAAGATACCTCGGATAGCCGAAGGGATTCGAAACAGAATATGTAATATTAAGAATGTGCCTCATTATCATTTCCGATATACTCACTGCTTTTTCAAACTTTTCCCGGTTCTTTTCTATTGAAGCATATTCAAGAAGTGCAAGAACAGGAAGCCCCTCATCGGCAGCATGATAATAAGAGAGGTTTCCATAAGAGGTCAAATAAGCTGCCGTTTCCCCCTCCATAACAAGGCGCGCATAAATGCGCTCCGTCATATCTCCTGCCTGTGCCAGGTACTCATATTCTTTACTGGCCTTATAAAGCTCTGTTAATGCCAGCAGAGCACAGTATTCATCAATCAGATTCCATACCCCATCATTGGTATACCTCTCATTATTTGCTGACAGGTAATGCCATGCATCCTTTGCTGCCAGAAGATACTCATCCCTTGTATAATCAGCTCCCGGATAAAAATGTCTGGAGGCTGCTGCCAACGCTGCAATAGCTGTTCCTCCTCCTGACCGCAGACTGGTTTCATAATTTGCATCCTCAACGGTTTCTGCATCAGCAGTTGCTGCCTTTTCACTGAACTGGGAACTGGAACCATGATATTCAAATCCGACTTTTCTGTTTCCCCTCACATGATCCAGGGCATTTCCCCTATTGATCGAACGGTAAAAGCTTCCCGAGGGAGCGCGCATCCGCATAAGAAAATCAGCCCCATAAGTTCCTTCATCCAGCATCCTTCGTTTTATCATGGTATATTCCACATTACAGGAGGCCTCCAGCTCTTCCGCAGCTTTAAAAAATGCATAAGCACTGAAAGAAGCCTGCTGTGGATTATGCACGGTTCCATGTGATAAATGAGATAAATGGATTCCATAATCTCCAGTGGCATCAAACCAGCCTCCATGAGCATCAACCTGACCCTGCCGCTCTCCTGCAAAGCCCAGCTTCCGGTCCTCAAAAAGCCATTCTCCACTGGATCTTTGGGCTTTAAAATAGTAGCCCGCTGCATTTAACAGTCTCATGGTAATTAAGGATTCTCTGATTTCAAATACATCACTTTTCACAGTTCCTTCTTTTGTTTCAAGATGTAACTGAAACTTCCCGGAACCCTTCCATTCGGAAAAATCAAGGGTCCAGTAATAGCCGGTTTCCCACTGTGCCACAGTCCCACATTCTTTTACTTCACCTTCAAGGACAACCGGTCCATCAGCTTTAAAAAGCTTGAATCCTCCAGGGCAATCCTCTTTCTTCCCCTGATAAACTGCCATTTTCTTACCGGATGCATCATAACCCAAATGATTGACAAGTAATTCCATAAAACACCCTCCTTACATCTCTAACCTTTTACAGCCCCTGCTGTAAGACCTTTGATAACCTGTTCCTGGGAAATAACATATAATACAAGCAGCGGCACAATCGTAACAATAATCGCCGCCATCATACTGCCGTAATCTGTACCAAACATATTGCTGACCATAGATAAAATCACACAGACTGGCTGTTTCGACCTTTGGGAAAGATATACCATGGAGGTCAGCAGGTCATTATAAGACCATATAAAAACCATGATTCCCACAGTTGCAAACATAGGCCTGGATAATGGCATGGTAATATGAGTTAATACATAAAACGGTGAGGCGCCATCTATAATTGCTGCCTCATCCAATTCATCCGGCAGAGAGCGCATAAATCCTGTCAGTAAGGTAATAGAAAAACACAGATTCCCTGCAATCTGAGGAATAACAGCGGCTGCATGGGTTCCCCGGACAGGCAGCTTACTGATCGTAACAAAGTTTGGAATCATCGTGGCAAAGGACGGAACCAGAAGACAGGCGATCAATACTGCATCTGCATACTTCGTCCATTTAAACCGGAATCTTCCCAGTGAAAACGCTGCTAATCCTGCGATTAACACAACACCGATCACAACAGAGCCTGAGATAATGAAACTGTTAATAAAGGCCCTGGACATGCTTAGATCCGGATAGCTCATAATGGTTTTATAATTGTTAAACTGTATGGCCGCAGGAAGTGCTACTCCGTTTTTTACAATCTCCTCTGAAGTTTTAAAGGAATTAACAAATACCCATAAAAGGGGAATGATGGTGGTTAAAGACCAGAAAATTAATATTATGTATTTTAGTATCCTGGCAGCCAGTTCTTTTCCTTTCCCTGTCTCATGCATCCTCTTCACCTCCCTGCAGCATCTTTCTAAGCACACTGGTAACTGCAACTCCAAGAACGATCATTACAATGGCTATGGAACTGGCATATCCCCCATTGCCCCTTGCAAATGCCTTCTGATACATGTAAGTGCTTAAAAGCTGGCTGGAATCCAAAGGGCCGCCATTGGTAACCATAAATATAATATCAAATACTTTAAAGCATCCGGATACTACAAGAACAATCGAAGATGTAAGAACACTGCGCAGCATTGGCACGGTGATATAAACAGCTTTCTGCACCGGCCTGATCCCATCCAGCATGGCTGATTCATAAATATCAGAGGATATGTTTGATATTCCTGTTAAAAAAATCACAAAATAAAATCCGACATACTGCCACACAACAGGAATCAGAGCAAGGTAAATGGAAGTCTTTTCATTGATCCATACCTGCTTTTCCCCTCCAAACAGGGGAATGAAATAGTTGAGAAGCCCATATTCATACTTATAAATCAGGGTAAACATAAGACCGATTGCAGTCGCTGATATTACAATCGGGAAAAAATAGATTGTTCGGAAAAACTTAAAACAATGCCTGACTCCATCTACCAGTATGGCCAGAATCATAGCAAAGCCAATCTGAAATAAGAGAACCCCTGCCATCAGAATCGCTGTATTGCGAAGCGCAGTTCTGACAACCGGATCTCTTAGTAAATCTTTATAATTTTCCAGGCCGATAAACGTCTGTACCGCAGAGAAATTATACCAGGCTGTAAAACTGTAATAAATCGTCTTTCCCAACGGATAAATCATGAAGCACAACAGAAGAACTACCGCCGGAAGCAAAAACAGTAAGGCAGTCCGTTGTCTTTTCGTCTTCATGGTCCCTCCCCCTTTCTATCCTTTTAAAAGGAGTGGCAGAATCTATAAACCTTCTGCCACTTTTCCTCCCTCTCTTCTATTTGCTGGTAGCCTCCAAAATCTTACGTGCCTCGGCCAGAAGTTCCAGGCTGGTCCTCTTTCCTTCTACCAGATACGGCGCTCCGTCATCTGCTATGGCCATCCAGGCCTCCCGGCTTACCTGGGAATCAATAGCCGTATCCGTATAAGATGCCTTATTCAACATCTCAACCGCACTCTTCTTCAAAAGAGAGGCTCCTTCCGGTACAGGGCATTCAATTGCTGAGCTTCCGCCTACCGCAATAAATCTCTGGACAATCTCAGGTGATGTAAGATATTTTAAGAGTTTTAGTGTTTCATCACTGCGCTCTGCTGCCTTTTTACTAAAGAACCAGCCAGAACCAAAACCTGCAATTACGCAGTCCTCTCCTCCTTTGCCTCCGGGGAATGCAGGCATTGCAATAAGACGCATATTTTCATTGTCCTCCAAAGCGCTGACACACCAGGAGCCATTGATCATCATGGCTGCTTTTCCTTCTTTAAACATCAGACGGATATCATCCTCTGAAATCGTCATGGTATCCTTAGGAAAGGCCCCCATCTGGTACCATTCTGCAATGCTGTCAAGTGCCGGAGCCCAGCTGTCATCAAAGTAATTCTTATGTCCTTCTCCGCCCGACTGAGCCAGAATCGAAAGCTCCAGCAGATAAGAGGGCTTTGCCATGGAAGAAGCAAATGCAGGAATATCATTTTCAGCAAATACTTTAATGGCTTTCATGATATTATCATAAGACACAGGCTCCTCCAGGCCGTACTTCTCAAATAATTCTTTATTATAAAACAAACCTTCATAATATCCAAGATAAGGAAGACTATACTGCACTCCATCATATTTCTGACTGTCAAGAGCTGACTGTTTAAAGTTTCCAGACCACTTCTCGTCGTCTTTCATATAAGTTCCAAAATCAACAAACAGTCCGGAATCCACCAGCGGCTTTCCATCTGCTCCCGTATAAAATACGGATAAATCAGCCGGTGTTCCAGCCGCTATATCTGCCTGCATCTTCGTACGGAATACATCATTTACTCCTGCCGTTGGAGCTGATTCGTCTACAATCTCAATATTGGGGTTCGCCGCCATATACTCAGCAATTACTTCAGACCAGACCGGCGCCCATTGGTCAGAGCCTGTAAAAAAGGTAAATACCCTGATCTTTTCTTTTCCCCCTGATGCGGCTTTACCCGCATCAGCAGCCTCCGTTCCCGTTTTCGTCCCCCCGGCCTGCGGTGCAGACTGACTGCAGCCTGCAAGAGATAATGACAACATGGCTGATCCTGCAAGTACCGCTAACACTTTTTTCATTTTTTTCATGTTCTCTCTCCTTTTCATTCCTTTATACTCTTAAAAGCAGCAACAACCGCTAAAAAGACAACTCCCTGCCTTTTCCTCTGCTCCATACTCCAAAGAACAGTGTGGCAATTCCTATGGTTATGGCTGAACAGGCCATCATGGAACCGCCTCCCCATATTTCAAAAGCAGCTCCTCCAATATAACCGAATACCAGCTTACTGAATACTGTACTCATCGTTGCATTTAACACCTGGCTGCTGGCCCTTAGATCCGGCGGTACCCTTCGGTTAATGTAATTCAACAGGCAATAACTGATTCCTGTAAAGCTGAAACCATGAAGCAGGTTTGTAAGAATAATCAGCACAGGCGCAGTTAAAAAATAGAGAAGGGTCCATCGGATGCAGGTAAGAACTCCGGACAAAATAAGCACCCCGGACATCCCTATCTTTTTCACAAGCCTGTGCATAACCATGAGACAGGGGACCTCGACAACAGAACAAGCGAACATCATCCAGCCAACCAGCTTGCTGTTTCCCCCGATCTGCACAAAATGAATGGGGTAAAAATTGTAGAAAAAACTGGTTCCCAGCCCATACATTAAATTAAAGCCAATCAGTACCACCAGAGTCTTATCGGATAATACATCCCATATAGAAGACTTATTTTTCCTTTCTTTAAAGCCCTTTACAGGTGGGATGGATAAGGAGAAGATCAGGCATAAGGCCATGGCTGCTGCCACAATCCAAAAGATAGAGGAATACTCATCCTTTAGAAAATACCCGGCCAAAACAACAGTTACAGCATAACCGATGGTCCCTCCCAGCCGGATTCTTCCATAATCCCATTTGCTGCCGGTCAGGGACTCTAAGGTAATATTATCATTCAAAGGAATAATGGGAACAAAAGAGGCACTAAAGGCAGCCACAAGGAATAACACAGGCCAATAGCTTTTCGTAAGGTAAAAACCCAACGCTGAAATAATGGAAGCAATGTAGAGAAAAGCAACCACTCCATTCTTTCTCTCTGCCCTGTCACTGATACTTCCCCAAAAGGTCTGTGCAATCAGCAGCACGATCGTGGATATGGATATCATGCTGCCGATCTGAGTTGTAGAAAAACCGATTTGAGCCAGATATAAGTTTAAATATGTATTATAGATTGCCTGCCCTGAAAAAAATACAAGATAGACACAGAACAGTCCCTTGGGAAAGCTCATGCTTTTCTTTTTCTCTTCCATTATGCAACTCCATTCTAATTATTAAACTTTATTTATTAATTATGTATTGGCAACAGTATAACATAGGCAAAATGGAAATTCAAGCCGATATTTATAGTGTTTGTTTACAATATTTCTTATAATTCCAGCTATTAAGGCATATGTAGACTTTTTTCTTTCCATTTACCTGCGGATTTCCATCTAATTTTATGTCTTTTATGGTTTTTCGTTTATCTTTAAAGTTTGTTAACTATTTAAACCATTGTCGTATTGTTAAAAGAGCATACAAAAAAGAGGCTGTCAAATAATCTGTACAGTATCATACAGCCTATTTGACATACCCCTTTTGCTTAAGCAAGCGTATCCAGATCGCTTCAGGATATTTTTTCTTATGGCATGAACAGCCAGGTAAACTATTTTACTCAGTCTTCTGTCCTCTCACTGCATTTACAATCCATAATAAAATAACGGAACCAACGACAGAGACGACCAAGCTCCAGACATTAAATCCGGTAATGCCGGTTCCTCCAAGAAGGCCCATCAAAAACCCGCCGATTAAACCGCCGATGATCCCTACCACGATATTGGCGCCAGCGCCCATACTTTTATTATTACCAGTGAACATACTGGCAATCCAACCGGCAAGAGCACCAATAATAATCCAACTTATAATTCCCATCGTTTATTACCTCTCTTTAAAAGAATTATTTATAATGAAATTCATCATTATTTGTGTAAAAACCTGATAGTCAATAAATTCAAAATAAAACAGATCATTATGAATTATTATAAAACCAAAAAAGCATCCTCGCAGGACATACGGGATACCAAGTATAAGTTTTTGTCCTCACCAGGTATTTATAGTTAGTTTGTACCATAATTGTATTTTTTATACACAGCGTAAAAAAAGGTACTGTTTCCAGCACCTTTTGAATAATAAGAGACCGCATGATCTCATTATTTACTCTTCGCTAAGATTTATTCCCATGATTCCTGACTGCACTTCATTTATCCTGTCATTGGCAATGATCGCTTTCCCCTTTATCCCCTCCAGACTATTTATCATCTCTCCATCCGGTACATTCGGGTAAGCACCATTCTTATACTTTAGTACAGAAAACTGAGCCTTGTTTTCGTTATAATACGGAACAATTAATTCATGATATCCGTTCTCTGACTTATCACTGACAATGATTGGTTCATTGATTAATGTAAACTCCTGAACAACATGCAGTTTTCCACCATTTTCAGATAACAGCAATGCACTGCTTCCACCGGAGCCGCTGGTGTAAGGTCCTGTTACCATTACAAATATTTCATCCTTACCATCATCATTTAAATCAATATAGTTATAAAAATAATTTGTGGTTTCATAATATTCCTCTGGTACCTCCATGTCTTCAATGATCAGATCTCTTAGTTCTTTCAACGGTTTTGTCTCCGCCTTCATGCCTGATATGCCTTCCGGTAACTTCAGCATTGGCACTTCATCGGTTCCGCTGTTATTGGCAGCCGATGTTTCTTCTGAGCCGGAATTTTCAGAATTTGTACTTTCTGACTGGGCCGGCTCTTTCTGGGTTACTTCCTCTGTTACTACTGCAGACCCAGTATCCTTCTGCGTGTCTAATGCTCTGTTTCCGCAAGCACTTATGGACAGTGTTACTGTAATTGCAAGGCTTCCTAATAGCAGCATTCCGTATTTTTTGTTTTTCATCTGAATATCCTCCATTTGTTTTTATGTTATACTGTATTTTCACAAATAAATGTAACAAACTTGTATTATACCTACGGGTTTTTTAAATATTTTTCCCACTGCATTTCCAAAACGTTATCTTTTTCTCCCACTGGCTGAATGAATAATATCTTGCCGCTTTCCTCATCCAAAGTAACTTGATATTTGATATCTTTTATTGTCAGAGAGCCTTTCCATATAAGCATGGAACTCGACGGTGTCTCTGAGTCAATTAACAGGTAAGGAGTTATATCAATCTCTCTTAATATGGGACCATATATAGTAATCTCCAAAACAGGAATCTTGCTCAGTTCCCGAAAACATTGTCTGCGCGCCTCATATAAACTAAACCTGTCTCCTGTTTTAAGTTCAATATGCTTTAAATTTGCATTGCCGTCAGTTAACAGCTTCATTTTTTCCTCTAGTGTTAACGTACTATTTTCTATTTTATCCATCTGAAAAACATTCATATCCATTTCTTTTGTCTCACTTAACAGCTTCCGGTCCTGATACTGAAAATAAAGATATGGAAAGATCAGGATTGCCAAAGCTATGGCAGCTACCTTGGTCAGATATAATACATAATTAAATGTCCTGTTCATCGATACTTCCTTTCCATACCAATGTCACTTTAGTCCCTTTACCCACTTCACTCTCAAACAATATTTCGCCTTTATGAATATTCATAATATTTGAACATATTGCTAATCCCAGGCCTGCTCCCCCATCTGCTCTGGAACGGGATTTATCCACCCGGTAAAAGGCTTCCCGAATTTTAGAAATCTCCTCTTTTGGCATACCCATCCCGTTATCCGTTATTGAAATCCATACGTTACCGCTCTTACAGCCAGTTTCTATGGTGATCTCACCATTCACGCCAGCCGCTTTTCCACCATTATCTAAAATATTTAATAAAACATTTTTCATAAGCTCCATATCTGCTCTTATTGAAAAATCCACAGAAGATTTTTTTACGGTGATTTTGTTTTTATCAAAAACGGGGTTCATTGCTTCCATGGCATCTTCCAGCAAATTCTGAACTGTACTGACGGAATAATTGGGTATTGCATTCTTTTCTATTAATAGCTGCATCATCCTGTTAGAAAGTGCTTCCAGTCTCTTTCCTTCCGAAATAATATAGTCCACGGCATATAGGAAATCCTGCTCCTCCATTTTGCTTCTCTTTATTAAATCTGCATATCCTATCATGGCAGTAAGAGGCGTTCTGATTTCATGTGCCAAACTACCCGCCAGTTCCTCCTGCTTTTTTGCCGTTTCCTTCAGCAACTGGATTTTTTCTTCTAATTGTTCCGCCATACCGTTAAAATCGGCTGCCAAAATGCCGACTTCATCTTTCTCCTTATATTCCACTCTTTCCGTGTAGTCTCCTGACCTGATTTTTTTTACCGCATAAATCAATTTATGAATTGGTTTCGTCAGCTTTATAACATTGACAGCGTTTAGCAATGCGCTTATGGCTCCCACAGCAATTATGGTTATTATAAATATTCTTTGCTGCTCCTCTTTCTCTAAAAATATCTGTGTAAGATCTTTATGAACCTCAATGATAACAGGCCGTCTAAGCAGCTCTGTCAGAACTGACATTTGTAAAAAATAACCCTTAGCATTTTTTTCTACTCGATATACAATCCTATAAAGAGATAATTCACTACTCTCTTTATCTAAAAACCCTGTATCATCGTTCTGAAATAATACCGTTCCATTTTCATCGCTTATTCTATAAGATTTTTCATTCCAATTGTTTTTCAAAATATCAATTGCTTCCTTAATACTTTTTGTTGGTTCCTTATACAATGTACTGCTATCATTCGCAAGCAGCGTTACCAGATCCCGATGAATGCTTTCGATATTTTCTTTTTCCCTCTCAACCTCCAGCAAATATGCTTTATGGAATGTCATTGACAGCAGTACAACGCCCTCTAATGTCAATGCGAATAGAACGACAAGAAATGTATTTGAGAAAATCTTCCAGGAAAGTTTCATTTAATCCTCCAAACGGTATCCAATCTTAAATACAGATACCAATTGATCATATAGATCTAATTTTTTTCGCAGCCTTTGTATATGCATATCAACCGTTCTGCTATCTCCGGTATACTCCCCTTCCCATACTCTCTCATAAATCTGCTCTCTAAATAATGCCAAATTCTTATTTTTAATAAATAGCACCAGTAATTTAAACTCTTTCTCTGTTAATGTAATCTCCTGCTCATCCTTTATCACCTTGTGTGATGATACATTCACAGAAATATTTCTATAAGACAAGATTTCATCTGTTTTATAATACCGTCTGAGCACGTTTTCAATCCTGACCTGCAATTCCTCTATCTGAAAGGGCTTTGTCAAGTAATCATCAGCACCTAACTTGAAGCCCTTTACTTTGTCCTGCACACTTCCTTTTGCAGTCAAAAATATTACCGGAATCTCCATAGGGCGGATAAATTCCATTAATTCGAATCCATTGGCCTTTGGCAGCATAATATCCAAAAGAATCAACGAATACCTTTTTTCCAAAACTTTATTTGCAGCCGCTTCCCCGTCATAGACCTGTTCACATTCATATCCCATAGTTCTCAAGCTTAGCTTAATAAAATCGGATATAGGTTTTTCATCTTCGACAATTAAAATATTATGCATTTTTATTTCCTTTCTATCCAGCTTCCCTTTTCCATTAAAAAGCCAGATCCCGAATCTGATTCATGGTATCTGTTAATATTTCTCTGCTTATTATTTCATATTGTTCGTCTTACTATATAATAAAACATATAAATGTATCAATCTTGTAAAAACCGGCACACAACATAGTCAAATATAATACGTGACTTTATAAATTACAACATAAAAAGAACTCCACACTCTCATGTGAAGTCCTTTTTATCACGGAGCTCTCTATTCGGCCGCAAATACAGCCGAAAAATTATCCCGGTTCTTTATATTTTCTATAAGTTTCTTACGCTGTCCGCAATTCCTCATAAATTAAGTTTTTGCTTCCTGGCGAAAGGCATAAGCGTAAATGATACACCATTCACACCATCAGCCTCAACTGCACTTATCTGCTTTTTATCTGTCAGACTATATCATTTCCATTGCTTTCAATTACTTTTTTATACCAATCAAACGATTTCTTTTTTCTCCGCCGCAGCGTCCCGCTTCCGTCGTCTGCCCGATCCACATAAATAAAGCCATATCGTTTACTCATCTCTCCGGTAGAAGCAGAAACAATATCAATACAACTCCAGACCGTGTACCCCATTAACTCCACACCATCCTCCATGGCTTCTTTCATTGCCTGAATATGGCTTCTTAAGTAATCAATGCGGTAATCGTCCTGTATCCTTCCATCCTGCTCAATTTCATCCTTTGCACCTAAACCATTTTCAACGATAAACAGAGGTTTCTGATAACGGTCATACAACTGGTTCATGGTGATTCTAAGTCCCAGCGGGTCAATGCTCCAGCCCCACCCACTTGTTTGTAAATAAGGATTTTTCACAGAACGGATAATATTGCCCTCATTGGCTGTTTTATCATTCATATCTGCAGCTACGCAGCGGCTGGCATAATAGCTGAAGGAAACGAAATCCACTGTATTTTTCAAAATCTCCAAGTCACCCTCTTCCATAATAAGACTGACTCCCTTATCATGAAAGAGTTTACGGGCATAAGAGGGATAAGCCCCCCGCACCTGTACATCAATGAAGAATAAATTTTCCTGCTCTTTTTTCACAGACTCCCAAACATCCTCAGGATTACAGGAATAAGGGTAAAAATTGCCTCCTGCAAGCATACAGCCCACCTGATTGCCCGGATCATATTCATGGGCCAGCCTAGTAGCCAAAGCGCTGGCAACCAAAATATGATGTGCTGCCTGATAGGTAGTCTGAGCTTTATTTTCCCCTTCCTGGAACGCAATTCCCGCTCCGGAAAAAGGGCTGTGTAAAATTATGTTAATCTCGTTAAAAGTCAGCCAATATTTTACTAACCCTGAAAATTCTTTAAAACAGGTTTCCGCATAACGCAGGAAAAAATCAATCACCTTTCTGTTTCTCCAGGAACCGTATCTTTCCACCAGTCCCATGGGAGCATCAAAATGACATAATGTCACTAAAGGCTCAATACCATACTTTTTACACTCCAAAAACATATCACGGTAAAAATCAATTCCCACCTGATTAGGCTTTTCCTCGTCTCCGACAGGAAAAAGCCGTGACCATGAAATAGAAGTACGGAATACTTTAAAGCCCATTTCTGCTATTAAAGCAATATCTTCTTTATAACAATGATAAAAATCAATTCCCTCATGGCTGGGGTAATATTCTTCTTTCTGCAATTCGGGTTGGGAAACATTCCCTGTTTTTACTTCTAATCTACGTACACCATGAGGAAGTACGTCAATATTACTTAATCCCCGGCCTCCTTCACGGAAGGCGCCTTCCGCCTGATTGGCGGAAATGGCTCCTCCCCAAAGGAAATCTTCAGGAAATTGAAAATCGCTCAATTTATTCCTCCTCTTCCGGTATATCCTCAAAACCAATTACTAAAGTCAGTACAAACGATAATACAATCGACAAAATCGTAATACCTGCGATCCATGCAATGCTGGTTCCCGGGTGTTCCGGGTCAATAAACTGTACTCCCGTTAAAACACTGGGCGAGACCATTGAACGGCTGGCAAGCCCTCCAATTCCAGCCAAACAGCCGCAAACAAATCCTGTGATCAAAGAAGCAATCAAAGGACGTTTTAAACGAACGGCAACACCATAAAGAGCTGGTTCCGTAGTTCCTGCAATCAGAGCGGAAGACGCCGCTGCAAGGGCTGTTTGACGAAGTTCTCTGTTTTTTGTTTTTAAAGCTACTGCTAATGAAACTCCTCCCAGGGAAAGGTTTGCGCCTATTTCTGACGGCATAACGGTTCCTTCCATTCCTGTATCAGAGATCGTCTGCAGAATCGTAGGAGTAAATACCCTGTGCATACCTGTAATAACCAGCAAAGGCCAAATTGCTCCCATAATACCAACTGCCAGGAATCCAAGTTTTGCCTGTACAAAGAAAACAAATTTAGAAATTGACGTACCAACTAAAATCCCTGCAGGTCCAATGATTAAAATCGCAATAGGAGCCGCAATTAAAAAAATCAACATCGGCTTTAAGAAGTTTTTCGTTACGGCAGGTGTAATTCTGTCAACTCCCCGCTCAATATAAGATAAAATCCAGGTCATGCAGATTGCAGGAATTACTGTATAAGTATATTTTACAGACGCGATGGGAACTCCCAGGAAATGGGCCGCTGTTTCTCCTACCGTTACCGCCTCCATCAGCCCGCGGAAGTCCGGGTGAAGCAAAGTTCCCGCAATAGCAATGGCCAGATACATATTTGTTTTAAATTTCTTAGAAGCAGAAGCTGCCACCATTACAGGCAGGAAATAAAAGGCGCCGTCACCTATGGAATTAATGATCTTGTAAGTGTCACTGTCAGCAGGCAATATATTTGCCATAGCCAATAACATAACTAGCAATTTTACCATGGAGCCGCCGATAATTGCCGGAATTAATGGAGACATGGTTCCCACGATGGCGTCTAAAATGTTATTTCCGATTTTCTTAAGGGTCAAAGGCTCTTTCTTCTCTCCCCTTGCAACTTTACTTTCTTCTCCAAAGTCGCCTAACTTTAATACCTCCTGATAAGCAGTTCCAACATGATTTCCAATAATAACCTGAAACTGCCCTCCCTGCTTTACAACTCCCATAACGCCGTCAATGGCTTTGACCGCCACTTCATTTGCCTTACTTTCATCCTTTAAGACAAATCTTAAACGGGTCATACAATGGGTAAGGCTGGAAATATTATCGATTCCCCCAATATTTTCCACAATAGCTTTTGATACAACCGCATAATCTCTTGCCATTTTTCTTTCCTCTCTTATAAATTAATGAATTCGCATAGTTTTAGCTGATTGTGATTATACTGTTTATCAAGTTTCTTGTCATTAGTTCTAAGGCGCAAAAAAACAAGTGACGTTGATTCTCACTTGTTTTTTTTACGTAACAGTATGTTTTATCAGTACGCAGCTTTCCTAATTTGAATTATGATCCATTTCTTCGGAAGTATACCGGTACAGCTTCTTCCCCAGCCGTTCCACAATGCTGATCGCAGGCATTTGAGTGGTAATATCATACACCTTTAGCCGCATATACGTCACATAATAAGCAATGTTATAGTCCGATAACTTCGCCACAGTACAATTTTCCGTATTGGTCACACTGAAAATCTGACAATTTTGTTCCTTAAAACGGACCACATGACCAATGGTATCATTCGACTCTCCAGAAACCGAAAATACAATGACCAGGGCATTTTCAAAAAATCTGCTCTCCGTGGGATAATGAGGTTCGTCAATATAAAGACAAAACTTTCCCATACTGGAAAAATACCTCGCCCCATATTTTGCTACGATCCCGGACATACCGCTGCCTACAAAAATAATACGGTTTGCACGGACAATCACTTCCGTCAGCATATCCAGCTTTTTCTCAAACTCTTCCGAAGTTGTTTTCTTTAAAAAGTCAATAACTTCCGTTACATCGTCCGTAGCAGACATTTCTTTTCCCTTATCAAAATGCTGCTTTAACTTTACCTTAAACTCGGCATAGCCGTTACAATCCATTTTCTTACAAAAGCGCAGTACCGTAGAAGTGGAAACATGGGCTTCCTGAGCCAATTCCCGAATTCTCATGTACTTCACTTTATCATAGTTTTTCGTCACATACTGATATACTTCCATTTCCAGATCATTCAGTGACTTAACCTGCTCCACACGAAACATCCCTGTTCTCCCTTCTACGAAATACTCTTGCCTGTCCTATTTCATTTCTTTGTCTATCCTCTAAAACTTCTTTTCCCATTTCTATACTTCGTTTTCAGCTTCTGTCAAAAATAAAGAAAGCATCTCCCTGCCACGCCCCAATGCTTATTGCTGCTGCGGCAAGTTTCTGCTCTTCAAACCACAACCCTGTTGTTTGCTCCCAATTAGCTGTGTTGTTAGCCCATGCTGAATGAATGCCCCTATCAAATTGTAAATGATTAAACTGATAAGCCGGGAATCCAGTTGAATAACTATTAAGTATTAGTTCTTCTATTTGATCAAAATATTCATCCGTATAATATATAAATTTATATGCCAACTGAATCACCTTTCTTTATATATGAATCGTTCTCCGTCTCATTGTTATAATTATAACCGCTTAATAGGCCCAATGGGTAGATGCAATTATTTCTCGGCTTGCTCTTACTCTTTACGAAATAAGCCACTCTTTTGCTTTTTCCAAATCATCTATGCAGGTCATCATAAATTTAATGTCTGCCTTTTTCTTTTTAATATAGTTTTTCATTTTTAAATCCAAACCAACAAATACTACTTTACGCAGCGGCTTCTTTAACATAGCAAAACGATCAACGATCCATTCTAAGATTTCTCTGTCGATGTCCGAATCATCAAGAACAACTACGATAAAGGAACTCGTGGACGGTCTGCTGATTTCTATCAGATCCTGTTTAAATTTCTGCTTTAACAATTCCTTTTCACCATAAAGGGAATCCAAATGTTCGCACCAAACTTCTCCTCCATTATAAAATAAGGAAAAAGACTTTTTATTCAAACCAAGCTCATACTTCTCCATAGAAGAAATCCCCCGAAATTTCCATCAGATTTTTCGTTCCATACATATCGAATCCGGCATATCCGCGTACTGCCCATAGTTGGGCATAATTTTGTATCCTGCCTTTTTGTACATATAACAGGCTGCTTCTAACGGTTTACCAGTCTCTAAAACACACCACCGATAACCTTTGATCTTTGCCTTTGCCTCTAATCTCCGAACCACTTCTGCACCCAATCCCATATTTCGATACGATGGCTCTACATAAATCCGTTTTAACTCTGCATGATCTTCATCATACATTTTAAAGGAACCGCATCCAATCGGTTTCCCTTCCCGATATGCCACAATCACGTCATGGATACAATCTCTTTGATTATATTGTTCATACTGGCTTCTTTGAAATTTACCCCCAACGATTTCATCAAGAGCGCTGTCCAATCGATTGCAAAGCATTGCAAAATCCTGATCTTCCCCATCCGTATCCTTAAATTCCAATTCAGAAAGATTTAGCAACTCCGCTTTTGCCTTTTTGCTGAGCTTATTTATTACAGCATCATATGCTTCATCAATCATCTGAAACAACATATCCAGATCGAAGAAAGCATCCAGATCAATGGTATTCCAATAGGGCTGCTGAACCGGCGGGCAGTGATATCCACGTACTACAATCCCCGGATAAAGCTGCCGGTAAAGATTTGCCTTATCCGGCACACATTTTAACGTTATCCTGTAAAACTTTTCTTCAGGATTAAATTGCGCAAAGATCTTTCCCATGACCTTATAGCAGATTGGGTATTCCCCAAATGGCCTTGCCTCATATGCACTTGGATGACTTAAACAGTATTCTTCTACAGCCTGAATTACTTTTGCATTGTTCTCCATATTTTGTCTCCTGAATTGAAGCAAAATCTATAAGGTTCACGATTCATTCCCTACGGCTATATTAAAATACCGTTCATTGATTTCACTTATGACTATAGGTTCTTCTATAATATACTTTGCGTATATTCTCACTGTAAGGCTATAGGATATTGCTGATAAGTATTTATTCCATATCTAGTGCCAGAACCTCTATGTTCTTCTCTATAGCTTTTTAATTATCATATATTGAGTTTTTCATTATTACTATATCATAATATTTTACTAATTAGCAATTATTTACTATATTGATCATAATACCATATTACAATAATGTATTTTCAAATAATTATACACTTAATTATTTCATGAAATAAACCTAATGATATCCTTATAATAACATTTATCACTTCCATATGGAGGATCTAAGTATGCCATCGACCTAACATGTTCTTGATACTCATTATATTTTTTAATTTTCGACACCTCGTAAGCTTTTCTTTTCCCCCAATCTCTTTTTGACCTGGAAAACCAATAGAATACCAAAGAATCCACAAAATCATTATAATATCATGATTTTGTGGATTCTTCTCAGATATTTCCTACTTCATTAAATAATAGAAAGTGCCAGTTCCATCATCCTGGTAAAAGAATTCTGCCTGCCTTCAGCAGAGATTTCTTCCTCTTCAAATGGTGAATCTGAAATCGTTAATATACACAATGCATTTGCTTTTCCATAAGCCGCGTTCGCATAAAGAGCAGTAGACTCCATCTCACACGCCAGAACCCCCATATCTGCCCATGACACACCTGTTTTGGGCAAATTCGGTTTATAAAATGCATCTGTGCACAGAATATTGCCGACATGATACGGCAGATCCATCTCTTCCGCGCACTGTACTGCCTGACGCAGCAATTTGTAACTCGCTGTACAGGAAAAATCTCCCGGCAACTGGTATGTTGCCAGATAGTTCGTCTCCGTACAACTGCCGATGGCAATGATTACATCGCGCAGTTTCACTTGTGGCTGCATCGATCCAGCAGTACCGATCCGGATTAAATTCTTCACGCCGTAATAATGAATCAGCTCATAAGAATAGATCCCTATTGACGGACAGCCCATTCCAGTTCCCATTACTGATATCCGTTTACCCTTAAAGTAACCGGTATATCCCAGCATTCCTCTTGTATTATTAAACTGTGTTACATTTTCCAGAAAATTGTCAGCAATAAACTTCGCCCGCAGCGGATCTCCTGGAAGCAGAATTGATTCTGCAATGTCACCCGGTCTTGCATCAATATGAGGAGTTGGTGTGTGTGTCATAGCATTATTTTCATTCATCCTTTTATCTTCCTTCCCTTTTGTTTTTTACCATTTCTTCTACTTCTTTACGTTCCGGAATTGATGATGCCGCCCCCAGCCTTGTTACTGCAATGGCCGAGGCAACCGACGCCCTATGCAAAATATCCTCAATCTTTTCATCTCTCATGATTCCCGAGATAAAATATCCTGTATATGTATCTCCTGCCGCCGTTGTATCAACCGCTTCTGCTCTTACCGCCTCCTGGCGGTAAATCTGCCGTCCATCCCAGTAAAAAGATCCTTTTTCCCCAAGTGTCATGACTATTTTGGTATCAGGAAATTTCGCCGCCAGCTTTACCAGCACTTCTTCATCACTTTCGCCCGAAGTTTCTGCTAAAGATGCTGCTTCCACCTCATTCACCAGAAAGTAATTTACCAGGTTTAACGGTAATTCTAAAACCTTATGATCCATTGGAGAAGGATTCAAGACAATCGTCATACCTATTTCATGTGCCCTGCTGATGATATATCCCAGTTCATTGATCTCATTTTGCAGAATAACAAAATCCCCGGCACAAAAGCCAGACAGAACCTGTTCAACCTGTTCTTTACTAATCCTTTGGTTCGCTCCGCCAAAAAGAATGATGCAGTTATCCCCATCACTGTCATTCTGAATGATAGCATGGCCGGTCTGCACTTCACCCAGGACTGTAATACAGCCGGTATCCACCCCCGCCCCATTAAGGAACTCCAGCAAAAATTCGCCCTCATTTCCGATAGCTCCGGCATGATATACTTCTTCCCCCGCTCTGGCCAGGGCAATCGACTGGTTTAACCCCTTCCCGCCGCTGAACACATTTAAGTATTCTGATGATATGGTCTCTCCTTTGCGCACAAAGTGTTCTACTTTATATACATAATCAATGTTCATAGAGCCAAAATTTAATAGTTTCATATTATACCTCGTAGCTTTTTATGGTTTGGATCAGCAATTCTTTAAAACGAGCCTTATCAAACTCCATTGCAGCAAGCACATTCTTTTCACCGCTGTCTACTGGATAGCAGACTTCTCTGCCGATATCCTCCTTTGGCGACATACCTATATAATCACGGTAATCGCAAACAGTCATTCCTCTTGTAAACTCTCCCTTTGTCTCCACATCTACATGCATTGGCAGTGCACAGGTAATAATCGCCGGATCGATCAGCCAGGCGATTGCGCAAGCATCACACAGCTGGGATTGCCGCCCCTGGTTTACCGAATATTCCAGTAAATCTGCTGCCGCTGCCGCTACCAGCCCCGGCAACGCCTTAAGCTGTTCTACCTCATCTTTTGTCATGGAATTCTGGCGGCATAGGTTAAGCCCAACCATCCGGATCGGAATTCCGGATTCGAAAACAATTTTTGCTGCTTCCGGGTCCACAACTATATTAAATTCTGCGCAGGCATTATAATTTCCAGTGGTAACCGAGCCCCCCATGGAGATAATTTCCGGAATCCTATGTTTTAGCTCTGGCTCCTTTAATAACGCCTGTGCTACATTAGTCAATGGTCCCAGCGTTACCAGCGTCATGTCTTTCTGATAGCGGAAAGCATCAATCAGCGCATCCACAGCATGTTCTTTTCTCTGCGCTTCTTTCAGCCTCGGAACCATGATATTCCCCAACCCACTGTTGCCATGAATATTTTCTGCCCGTTCAGGTTTTGCAAACATCGGCATATCGTAGCCGGCATAAACCGGAATATCTCCATATCCCGCCAGCTCCGTCACATATCTGGCATTGCGAAACGTATGATCAAGTCCGGTATTCCCACCAACTGCCGAAATCCCGACAACAGAAAGATGCTTCATTGCCAGCAGCAGTGCAAAACTGTCATCAATTCCCGGATCACAGTCAATCCATACTTTCTTACTCGTTTCCATCGTTTATGCACCTTCTCTCTTCAATCCTTTTTCGATCCGCTTCTTCTGATTGATCCGAATCATATTAATCAATACAAGGGCAAATATCGTTGCTGCATAGGGAATCATTTCAATAAACTCCGTTGGAAAATTAGTTCCCTGACTTTTCAGCGTAGTAGCCAGGGCATCCGAAAAGCCAAAGAAAACTGCTGCTACCGCGGTTCCGATCGGATTACTACCGGCAATATTCATGGCTGACAAACCGATATACCCTCTGCCGTTTGTCATATTCTTCATAAAGAAACTAACCCAGCCCATCGACATGAATGCTCCTGCAAAACCGCAAAGCACTCCCGAAACCAGAAATGATATATAACCAATCTTTTTCACATTAATTCCCACCGATGCTGCTGCCTGCGGGTTTTCCCCAACTGCCCGCATCCTGAGTCCCAGCCGGGTCCGATACAGGAAAAACCATACCAAGTAGATGCTCAAGAATGCCAGATAAGTAAGCAGGTTATGTCCCGACAGTACCTGCCCTAAAAACGGAATCTTATCAATTAGCGGTATTACCACCGAGGGAATCGTATAGGCCTTAATTGCCGCCGAAGTGGCCGCCTTTTCTCCAGTCAGTAAATACATGACAAATACTGTACCGCCGCCGGCAACCAGGTTAAATGCAATACAGGTCAGGTAAAGATCTGTTTTACCGGACAGATTGGATACTGCCAGTACCCCGCCAGAAAGAACACCAAAGATAACCGCTCCAAACAAGCCGATCCAAACACTCCCCGAAAAACCGGCAAAAATTACACCCCCCAGCGCTGCCGAAAGCATCATTCCTTCCAGTGCCATGTTAAGCATTCCTGCTTTCCGGTTAATGACCGCTGCCAAAGCTACAAAAATCAGTGGTGTTGACAAACGCAGTACTGAAAACCCAAAATTTGCAAACCATTCTATTGTAAACATATGCGTACCTGCATGGATCTTACTCCACGCTCTCCTTTCCGGCTTCTGCTGCATTTTCTGCCAAAATTTCCTTTGCTTCTCTTTCCCGGTCCATTTTCATGTTTTTCTGGGCCGCTTTATAGATCAATTTTTTCTTATATCTTCCCATGAATTCTTCAGCTGCTACCAGAAGAATAACGATCCCCTGGATAACAGTAATGAACTCAATCGGAATATCACCTTTGGAGTTTACAACATCAGCACCGATCCGGATATATGCCAGCAGAACCGCCGCTACCGGAACCAGAATCGGATTCTTTCTGGCCAGAACGGCAACCATCAGACCATCAAAACCATGCTGGGTGCTAACGACCCATTTGTAACGATCATAATTGCCCAGGATCTCACACGTACCGCCCATACCGGCAAAAATGCCGCCAACTAATTGAGCCAGAATAATCGTACCGTTCATGTTGATACCGCTTGCCTTGGCAAAGTTCGGATTACTTCCAACAATCCGCATCTTATATCCAAAAATGGTCTTATAGAATAAAACTCCAACGAAAGCCACAGCGATCAAAGCCACAAAGAATCCTGACTGAACCCGGAACTTTCCAAAGATCATGGGAAGCTTTGCCGACTCTGGAATCATATAGGATCCCAGCGAACCAATTGACGGATCCCGCATGAAATACTTCAGCACCCAGATCGATAAAAATGCCAAAATGCTGTTAAGCATCAGGGAGACCACCACAATATTGGCCTTAAACTTAACATCCAACCATGCCGGAATCAGGGAAACTAAGAACCCGACGATCGCGCCAACAGCTAGCAGGATCAAAAGCATAACTGGTGTCGGCAGGCCCGCTCCGCTTAATGAAATAGCAGTCAGAGAAACGATACACCCTGAAAACATAAAAATGCCTTCACCAGAGAGATTAAACTTATTTACTGCATACACAAAACAAAAACATAATCCGGTAAATGTAAACGGAATGGCCAGATTAATTATGCTTCCGACTCTCCGCACGGAAGAAAACGGGCCTAATACAAATTGCCTGATAACGTAGACCGGATCATCACTGATGGCAAACAGTGTAACGAGTGCAATTCCATAAGCAATGCCGATAGCAACAAGGATGCGTACCAATTCGACTGTTGTTTCTATTCGCCTTGTTTTGCTCATAGCACATCCTCCATTTCTTTTGCTGTCATTGTCTTAATACCCAGCATATATTCTCCCAATTCGTCTTCCGAAACGAGATTTGCCTGCTTAAATGCTGCTACAATCTTCCCTTTCCGCATAACCAGCAGCCTGTCAGAACACTCCAGTACTTCATTCAAATCGGCTGAAATCAGCAGGGAAGCCGTCTTTTCTTCCCTTGATTTACGGACAATTGTCTTACGAATCATTTCCGCTGCACCAACGTCAATTCCCCTGGTCGGCTGATTTGCCAGAATAAAATTGCTGCCGGAAGTAAACTCTCTGGCCACCACCACCTTCTGGATATTACCACCGGAAAGCATCCGTACCGGCTGGTTTCTATCATCACAGGCTATTTCAAAATCTTTAATACACTGGTCAACAATCTGATCAATATATTTTCGGTTAATAAACGGACCCTTCCGGTACTGCGGCTGAAAATAGCGGTCCGATATGATATTATCCCGAATCGACATATCTCCGGCACAGCCAAAATCCATTCTGTCTTCCGGAATAAATGCCAGCCCCAACTGCCGGATCTGGTGAACGGTTTTTCCCGATATACTGGTTCCGTTAATGGATACTTCACCGGAAGAGAAGATACCAAGTCCTGATAATACATCAGAAAGTTCACTTTGGCCATTTCCTTCTACTCCGGCAATGCCTACGACTTCACCCGCACGAATATCAAGAGAGACACCATCTAATACGGTCTTTCCCATTTCGTTGATCTTGATCAGATTTTTGATATGCACAACAACATCTCCGGGCTTCGGCTGTTCTTTATCAATCCTAAGTATGACATCCCGTCCAACCATCAATCTTGAGATATCGGCTTCACTCATATCCTCCAGTTCATAACTGCCCAGGCAAAATCCATGGCGCAGGACTGTAACACGGCTGCAGATTCGTTTTACTTCTTCCAGCTTGTGTGAGATAAAGATAATCGAATGGCCGCTCTTCTTAAGCAGAATCAGCTGTTCAAACAATTCCTCTGTCTCCTGAGGCGTCAGAACCGCCGTAGGTTCATCCAAAATGATAATTTTCGCTCCGCGAATCAGTACTTTCATGATCTCAACTTTCTGCATCTGGCCAACCGAAAGGTCCATCACTTTCATCTTGGGATCAATATTAAAATTATACTTTTCTGCTACTTCTCCGGTCATCTCCACTGCTTTGTTATAATCAAACGTTCCCTTTTTCATCGGTTCAATTCCCAAAGCCACATTCTCCGCAACCGTCAGTGACGGTACCAGCATAAAATGCTGATGTACCATCCCTATGCCTTTATCAATGGCATCCAGTGTATTTTGAATCTGAACCTCCTGCTCTTGTACCAGAACACGTCCGGACTGGGCATTTTCCAACCCGAAGAGAACTTTCATCAACGTCGTTTTTCCAGCTCCGTTTTCCCCTACCAGAGCCAGAATCTCTCCTTCATTCAGCCAAAAGGTAATGTCCTTATTGGCGACAAATCCATTACTGTAAATCTTAGTAATGTTCTCCATTCTCAAAACTTCACCAGACATATCTTCCTCCTACGGCAAACTGCCGAAATTTCTGTAAAAAATCCCGGCAGTTTACGCTTTGTTCTGTTAAGGTGCTACACTGTCAAGCATTGCCTGATACTCGGCCTCATCCGCAAAATCATAGTAAGATTTAACTGACTTTTCGCCGCTGACGATCTTAGACTGTGCTTCTTTCATATTCTGACGTACTTCTTCCGGAACGGTTTCTTTGAAGAAATCATTATCAACATATCCAACGGAACTTTCCGCCAGGCCCAGACGGTTTACTTTCTTCCATACATCTTTTCCAGTCTCAACATCACGGAAAAATGATACAAAAGAATCACCGACATTTTTCAGCATGGAAGTTAAAATTACATTTGCAAGTTCCGGATTCTCGGAATTTTTATAATACTGATACTGATCGGAATCCACACCAATTGCCCAGGTGTTCAGTTCTTTACAAGCTTCAAACAAACCGCCGCCGGCTCCGCCTGCCACCTGATAGAATACGTCAGCTTTTTTATCTCTTGCCTGAGAAAGACAAAGTTCTTTCATCTTGGCCGGATCCGTCCAGGAACCAACGGTTGCCTTAACAACTTTGCACTCCGGATCGTAATCCTGAACACCATTTACAAAACCGGTGACAAAGTCAGCAATAACCGGATTATCCATTCCCACATTAACTGCCACAACTTTTGATTCAGACATGCCGGCCGCCAGCTGACCTACCATGTAAGAACCCTCATTCTGGGCGTAGAAAATCAGAGCCATGTTTTCCGGTATCTCAGATTCATCCATTGAATCATCAAAACATACAAACTTAACCTCTGGGTATTCCTTCGCCAAGCGGATCAAAATATCACGATACGTAGAGGATGCCACAATATATTCATAGCCTTCGTCAATGGTATCCAGCATGGCATCTTCCCATTTATCCGCTTTTGTCTCATCGCCGGCTTCAACCGTCTTACAATCCCAACCTTCCGAACGCAGTATTTTCATTCCCTCTTCACCGGAATCGTTAAAAGACTTGTCCCCCAGATTTCCTACAATATAGGCAATCCGCCCCTTTTCGCCGTCTTTGGCAGCCGGAGCCCCACTTTCGGTTTTCGTTTCCTGGCTTCCGGTATCAACTGCACTTGATGATTTTGATGTTCCTCCCGAACCACAAGCTGTAAGACCTGCTGCCATTGCCGTGGCTATCATGACCGCGATTACTTTCTTTACACCTTTTTTCATATAAAACCTCCTCTTTTTTGTTTGATTTCTTGTTTTATTTTCAGCACGACGTCAGGTTGCGAATCCATTTCATCGATCGAATCCGCCAAACTCCCACCAGTGCTTCTAATACAATATTAAATTTAATGATTCCAATCACCACTGCCGCCGGCCAGCCGAAAACAAAAGCGCCTAATGATGCAAGCGGTATGGTAATCAGCCACATCGTAAAGATATCCGTTACCAGCCCAGTCTTCCCGTCTCCCCCGGCCCGCAGAGTGGCAATGATTCCGGTCATCTCGACACCGGAAAACGGCCAGATCAGTGCCAGAATCGCAATAAATTGTATGGCATAAGTCCGGGTCTCATCAGTCAGCCGGTAAAGCTTTGTAAACGGTATCCCAAACAAAATCATTATCATCCCCAGTATCGTTCCTCCGGCAAATCCAAGAACCAGAACACTGTATGCCTGCTTTTTAATCTCCGTCTTCTTTAGACCTGAACCGATCGCTTTACCGATCACAACACTGCAGGCTTGCAAAATTCCATTCATAACGCAGGCAACCAATTGGTAGAATGTATTTGCAATATTATATCCGCCGACTACACTGATATTCATCTGCCCGGTGATAGCACTTCCCGCTGTCGTTCCCGTTGACCAGATCAGCTCATGGACAACAATCGGAATACCAATAAGGTAAAAATTCCGGCTTAACCGTTTGTCCGTTTTCAGCAAATCTCTTACTTTCATCTGAATTCTTTTTTCCCTTTTAAAGACAAATACTACCAGGATAGTAAATTCCACCAATCTGGCGATCACTGCTCCCAGGGCCGCCCCCTGAATCCCCATACATGGAAATCCGAACTTACCAAAGATCAGAAAATAATCCAGCAAAATATTTATCGGATATGAAATCACATTGGCAATAAATGATATCTTAACCTGTTCAATTCCCCGGCAACAAGCAAACATCATCGTACTCATGCCACATGGAAGATACATGAAAGCCGCGATCCGCAGATAAGAAGTCCCTAGTTCGATGATAGAAGGATCACTGCTGTAAATCCGCATAAATATCTGCGGAAATGTCAGTACCAGAAGTGAAATCACTGTTCCGAAAACAGCAACTGCCCGGATACCTGTCGCAAATAGGATTCTTATCTCTTCCTTGCCCTGGCGCCCCCAATATTGAGCAATCAGTACGCAGCATCCGGCCGAAAAGCCGTTGCATAAAGTATAAAAAACAAAAAATATCTGCTGTGCCTGGGAAACTGCTGACATTTGTAACTGGTCAATTCGTCCCAGCATAATGCTGTCTGCCGTATCGACACTGACCCGTAAAAACTGTTGCAGAATGATGGGCACCGCTAACATTAGGATCTTAGAATAAAACTGACCCTCCCTAATAATTGGAAAGTTTTTTCTTTTTACTAAACTCATAGTTCACGGCTGTTGCTAATGCAGCCAATCAACCACTCCTTAAATAAATCGACATGGATATCCATTGCTACTTTCACATTGGGCTTCCGGCCTAGTTTATTTCTCAAATCTACTGCCGTATGTCCCACCGCATAAGAATCTTTACACTCAACATCGACAAAGTAATCATTACATACCAGACACTGCGGACACAACGCCGCCGCCAGGGCCAGGGCATCGTGCATCACCGCATCCTCGCCGCCTTTTTCATGTCGTCTGAACATATAATCCAGAATATCGGCTGTCAGCAACGCAGCTTTCGTTCCTATACTTCTTAAAATTTCTGCATCTTGTTGATTCATAATTGCCAGCAACGTCACATCCAGGCCGACCATAGTGCAAGGAATCCCGGATGCTAAAACCAGCCTGGCCGCTACCGGATCCACCCAGATATTAAATTCAGACGTGGCGGAAACATTTCCGCCTTTTACCGCCCCACCCATGAACCAGATGTGCTTGATCTTTTCTGCAATGTCCGGATAAAGCGAAAGAGCAATAGCAATATTGGTCATCGGACCAATGACAAGCAGTTCCAACTCACCATTCAGTTCATCTGCTTTCCGACGGATCACCTCAATTGCATTTTCTTTTGCAAAATCACTAGCCACGGCAGTTGGCAGTACAATATCACCAAGTCCTGTCCGGCCGTGAGTGTCACCATAGTACGGTGCTCTTAGAAACAGGGGCTTCTCAGCTCCCCGGGCAACCATAATATCAGCGCTAAGATACTCCATCAGGTTCAGATTATTCTGTGAGGTGTACTGGTGCGGTACATTTCCATTTACCGAAGTAATAGCAGCCAGTTCAATCTCCGGGCTGTATAAAGCAGCTATAATCGCAATTGCATCATCAGTACCCGTATCACAGTCAATAATAAATGTTCTCTTTGCCATTGCCGTCAACCTCGCTTTCCTCTTATGCCTTTGATCTAATTCAATAGGATAACACTTTCCGAAAGTGTTTATTTTATTAAATAATATCACTTTTTTTCTATTTGTCAATTATAATTATATAATTTTAATAGAAATATTCTTTAGGAAAACTGTTTATTATGTACTTTTTTACATCTTTCCATATCTTCGTCGTTGACAAATATATCTTTCTGTATCATAATTCATTTATAACAATGAAATGGAGAGTTCTCATGACAATCAAAGAAATTGCCCAATTAGCGGGTGTATCGATATCAACCGTTTCAAAAATCGTAAACGGCAAGGATGACAGCATTAATCCAAAAACACGAGAGCGTGTTCTTGAGATTGTAAAAGAGTATAACTATACGCCTTATGCCAGTGTCAAACTTGTTTCCGAGGCCAAGACTTTTGTATTGGGGGTATTACTTAATTCCTTCACCAGATCGAGCCTGTTTTTGAATGGCGCTATTGCTGTTGCTCAAAAAAACGGCTATGGACTTCTGGTCTACGACAGTCTGGGGTCACTGGAAACCGAACTAAAAAACATCACTACACTATGTAAAAGTCAGGTAGACGGCGTAATCTGGGAACCGGTGAATTACGAAAGCAAAGAACACGAGCAATATTTTAAAAAATATAAAATTGAAGTCTGCCGCATCAATGCCCCATATGACTCGAATCATTATTATATCGACTTTACCCAAATCGGCTATGAGGCGACCAAACTCCTCCTTTCCTATGGTCATACAAAAGTAGGATGCCTGATCAGGCGTGGCAGTATCCGTTCAAAATTAGCCCTTGAAGGTTTCAAAAAGTGTCTTCTCGAACATGGGATACCGTTTCGAGATAACATGATTCTTCCCGAGGAAAACGATGAATGGCAAAATCAGATCTTTGCACATTTATTGACCGGCATTATCAGTACCCATTTTACTTCCGCTCAATTGCTGGTTGAGGATTTAGAAAAAAAAAGGCTGCAGATGCCATATAACCTTTCACTAATCAGCTTAAGAGATGATCTGCGGGGGATTACCCAGCCTTCGAAAATATCCAGCATCCGTATTCCTAATTATGAATTTGGTTCTTTTGTTTGTGAACGTCTCATTGAAAAATGTGAAAAGAGGCAGTTCCATACAGAAAATTTCCAAACCGCCTATCCATTAGAGAATACACACAGCCTGGATGTTCCTTATTTTTCCCAGACTAAGCAGATTGTTGTAGTTGGAAGTATTAACATAGATGTAATCCTGAATGTAACCGAACTGCCACAGCCGGGCCAGGTTACCAGCACAAATACAAGCTTTACCAGCCCCGGCGGAAAAGGTGCCAATCAGGCCGTCGCCGTCGCCAGGCTGGGACATCAAGTGTCCCTGATTGGAAAAGTAGGTAACGATTACGACTCAGCTCTCGTTTATTCGATCATAGAAGAAAACCATGTAAACACTCAGGGAATTCTACGCGACCCCCAGGCCGAGACCGGCAAAGCGTATATCCACCTTCAGGACAACGGGGAAAGCACGATTACAATTTTAAACGGTGCCAATGAAACCCTGTGCCCGGAAGAAATCCTGATGCATAAGGACCTATTCCAAAATACCAGCTATTGCTTATTACAAACGGAAATCCCGGAAAATTCCGTTGAAGCAGCCGCCCATCTAGCTCATGAATGCGGTGTGAAAACTATTCTGAAACCAGCTGTAATGAAGCGGTTGCATCCGTCATTAATGAAGTACATAGATATCTTTGTACCGAATAAGACAGAAGCAGAGCTGTTATGCCCGGAAGAAACCACAATTGAAGGAAAAGCAGAAGCATTTATCAGGCATGGTGCAAAATCCGTTATTATTACCCTGGGACATTCAGGATGCTATATCAAAGATCCGGCTTTTACCGGCTACCTGCCTGCGGTTCATTTTTCAACGATCGATACCACTGGAGCCGCTGACGCTTTCATTGGTGCGTTGGCAGCTTACTTAACTGATGGGTATCCGATTGAACATGCTGCCCGAATCGCAACCTACGCTGCCGCCTTCAGCGTTGCCAGACAAGGCGTCATACCTGCACTGATCGACCGCAATTCGTTGGAAGCTTATATAAAAAAAGCGGACCCCGACATTATTCAGTTTGGAAATAGGGAGGAAATTACATGAAAATAAAAAAACAGACGCTGACCGATTCCTTAGAAAAACAAAAACAAGAACTAAAAGAGCTAGGCCGGACACTTTTTGCCTGTCCCGAAGTCGGATTCCGGGAAGAAAAGACCTCCGCCCATCTCCTGTCATTTTTTCAAAAAAACGGCATCTCCTGTCAGGGCAATCAATCTCTAACCGGTGTCCGCGCAGATATTGGAGAAAGAAATGGCTCCGGTTATCATATTGCCCTGGTCGCTGATATGGATGCAGTTTATGCCGGTAGCGGTGATAAAAAGCAAGCGATTCACGCCTGCGGCCACAGCATCCAAGTTGCCGATATGGCTTTTTCCATGAAGCTGATAAAAGAAAGCGGACTTCTGGATGAAACCGGGGGCAGCGTTACTTTTATCGCCACCCCGGCCGAAGAATTTATTGATCTTGATTATCGGGAAGCCCTTGTCCAAGCAGGAAAAGTACGTTTTTTTTCAGGAAAGCAGAATCTAATTGCAGATGGTTTCTTCGATGACCTTGACTGTATTTTATCAGCTCATGTTAATAGCGAAGAGCATCCCCTCTTTGATATCGGCAGCAGCCTTACTGGTTTTACAAAAAAGCGAATTATTTTTACTGGACAGGCAGCACATTCCGGTGCATTGGCACACCAGGGGCGCAATGCCATGCATGGAGCCGCGTTATTTATTAATGCATTATCTTTTTTAAAGGAACAGTTTCCACCAGAAAAAGGAATTCATATTGCTCCGGTTATCACAGCATGCAGCGGCAGTGTCAACACCGTCCCAGACCAGGCTGTTTTAGAGACCTATATACGGGCCAATTCGCTCAGCAGCCTTCTTGAAGCCTGTCAGTCACTAGATAGCTGTGCCAATCATTGTGCTCTTGCACTAAAGCTGAAAAGTTCGATTGAAAATCAGACCGGATATATGCCGCTTCAACAGTCTGAGCCGCTGGTTAAAGTGGTTTTCCAGAATATGCTCAACGTTTGCCCGTCCGAACAGATTCTTAAAAATCCAGTTTCCGGGGCCTCTGGTGACATTGGCGATTTGAGTTACCTCATCCCATCCGTGCAATTCGGTTTTTCCGGTATTGAGGGACAGATCCACAGTGCCAATTTCACGATTCGCAACGAAGAAAACGTCTACACAAATGTGGTTAAAGTGGTTTTAGGAACTATTTATGATCTCTTGACCAAGAAAGAACTGCAGATAAAATATGATGATTACGACATTCGTAAAAATGCATACTTAACAGACTGGCTGGGGATTTAAAAAGACTTTTTTTATAACTTAAAAAGGATGACTTAAGCCATCCTTTTTTACTATTCCTTAATAGTCTACTCTACCCCTTCCAGCTCTCATCCCAACTCTTAAGTACATATCTCCTTATAGTATTTATGCCTTCATATTTGGAATGACTTTTTGAATCTAAAATCAATAGAGCAAATAATTGAATCCAGTTCAAACCAATGTTCCGTCAACCAAAGCATTTCATTCTTGAAACGCACTACCTTTTCCCGATTTGCTCTAAATAATTCAGGTTTTATCCACCACGTTACTTCAATACACCACGATAGCCGTAAAGCATCTGCTATATCAGTCAAAGTCAGCGCTAAATGCTGTGAATAACCTTCAAGAAAAGCATATAATTTCTCCATATCCATTCTATTGTCTTTCAAAGCAAAAGATAATATTGCCCTTCCTATGTCATGCCAAATATAACTATAATGGTTGCGGTCGAAATCTATGATAGCCGATACACAATCTGCATCGAACAAGATATTATCAAAGGAAAAGTCTTCATGGGCAATCCCTTTGGGCATTTTATCAAAGAACCTATTTGTAAGTTGTTTTAAAATAGGCTCTTGCATAAGCAAGGCTTTTCGGTATTCAATGGGAAGGCTTGATGAACACTCTTGCTTACAGGCATAAAAATTAGCCCATAAGGAATCCATTATCCGTCCGCTGTTAATAGGAAACCCTTTAACTGAAATCGCCGGAAGTTGTAAAAATACTTTGTGCATTAATCCGCAGGCGTTACCAAGACTGCGCATCTGCATTATTGTGACTGTATTAGGATTTTCCACCTTCCCCCGGCGAAATTCCATGACCATATAAGCTGTCTCATTATTCAATAGGCGAATAGCATGACCTCCACATAGCCTGACAGGCGGACATGGAACCCCATTCTTTTCAAGGATAATCTGCCTCTGCAAAGCAGACTCAACTAATTTCAATTTGTCCCCGCTATACCGCCTATTGCTGAATTGTTTAACCAATAATTCGCATTTATCAGTGGAAACCTTCCATTTTTGATTCAACCATCCACCTTCTACAGGAGTAATTTGATTGCAAGTTAGCCCATAACTTTCTTCTAAATCAGCTATGATACTGTTCTCCATACAAGAACCTCCTTGTTTTAGACATCCCATTATTACCACAATAAGGGAATATATAAAAATCAAATGCGTATTAATTAGTCATTATATACCAAATTAATCATAATTGCCATATTCTCCTCCCCAGTTAGCCAGCTACCACTAACAAGCGAAACAGCTAATCAATACAACCATAAACAAAGCTAACAAAAAAGGGCCTCACACTCTCATGTGAGGTCCTTTTTCTATCACCGAACTCTCTTTAAATTAAGCCCAATTACTTTTCTTTAACGGGCATAAGGTAGTCTATGATAATCTTTTCACCCCGTTGGAGCGGCTCTGAATAACGTTGATGGGTATAAACCTCGCACCAATAGAAATTTTCATAGTCAATTACTCCACCCGACTTTTCAATAGCTTCCGTAATCAACATATATGCTGAATCGAGTATATCTGCAATATTATTGCCCTCAATTTGAACATGCGCAATTAAACCTTTAGGAATATGTTTAGCAAACAGTCCTTCTGGTATTTTTGTATTGGTTTGTACAAAGTCACCTATGATGATATTGAAGTTTTGTTTATCTCTAAAATCATACATGAAGCCTATTCCGTCATTTTCGTCTATATCATCACAGCATTTGACATCTGACAGCCTATTAAGTTTCTCAATTGTATCTCCTTGAAAAAAGTCCTGCCATATTTGACCAGCATTTGAAAAAGAGGTTTCCCGGAACATACCAACCATTAGGCGTTCGTCCGCTTCCTTGTAGATGATTTTTTTCATTTCTGCCATAATTCGTTTTCCTCCAATAAATCTTATATCTAAAAAGTTAATCGGAAGGTTATCATTGAGTTTTGTAGAAATCCTTATCTATCCAAAAATCCTTATAAAATAAGGCTTACTTCATAGTGTTAGGCATAAAAGCGACTTATACAATTAATAACCTTCTATTTATCAGTTTGGGTAACGATCCATTTAAACAATTCCTCCTGGCTCACCTCTCCAGAAGCTAATCCCAGACCTAATCGAATCAATTCGCCATCAGTACAATCTACCGAGATCCCATTCAGTTGTAAAAACGTCATCATGACCAATATTCCAATCCGTTTGTTTCCATCAATAAAACTATGATTATTAACCAGACATAGCAAAGACATGCTGCTTTTTTCTGAATTGTGGGATATAGTTCATCTCCTCCAAATGTTTGAAAAGGTGCTTGCAACGCCGATTCCAGAAAAATTGTTATCTCTCACCCCATCAAGTCCACCTGACTTTTTTATCAAAATGCTGTGAATTGAAATAACCTGTTCCTTTTTTTAAATAATCATTTAGCCAGCTCCTCAAAGGCTTTCATATGCTTTGCAAGAATCTGCTCTGCAACATCCTCAACCATCTGGTCATCTGCATTTTCATTTTCCTGAAGCTTGCTGTATTCAATAACAATATATCTAGGAGCATTGTTTTTTAAAATAACTGCCACGCCATTTTCATCTACCAGTTTAGCAACTTTTGAAAAGTTCTGATTTGCTTCTGTCATGGATACTAAGTTTTTTAAATTTACCTGCATACAATCACATCCTTTCCAGTTATATCATACGCTTATTCTAGGATAAATACAACCTATTTTTATATGTTTATTTAAATCTTATACATAATATAACGCAAAGGCTCAGAGCGCGGCAAATCTACAGGCTTATTTTTCCAGGTTTAAGCTTTCTCATATTTCAATAATAGCAATTTTCAACATCATTGGAATATGTAAATTTTTAATAACATTACATTTAGAGCGATTTGACGAACAAACGCTTCAACTGCTTCCATCTGGTAATCTTCCTTTATTTTACTGGGTTTATAAATTTCCACTTACCGCATGATTTTATCAATAATAAAAACAATCTTAACTATTTTGATTACTATAAATTATTTTAATTTCCTTGCTTTGATCACAAATGTTACAGGAAGCATTTTGGCTTTTTTAGCAAAATCACTATGCTTATATAATTGGATAATCTCATCATCAGATTCTTCAATCATTTGACGTTGTACCTATAACTTCATTACCTTTTGTGTCCCAAAAAGAACTGTTAGTTTTATGAATGTTGTTTTTGTCCATATCTACCGAAATGGCATGACCAACTTCACCCACACCTATAATGTTAGTTCTGTGATCTGGATTTCTTTTCATACTGTTTCCCTCCATTAATATAAGTTTAAAGGTCAGGCGCGGAAAGGTCTTTAGCGCTATTCTATTGTACCGGACTTAAAGATGGTGCTATTCCGTGAAATCGACTGAATGCTCTTAAAAAGCTGCTTGAGAATCATATCCATATCGCATAGCAACATCAATCATTTTTTCGCACATTTTTACATCTATAGCAGCCATGGATAAACGCCTGCGACGAATGTATTCGGATAGTGGAATTTGAGTTAAAAAAGAAAAAATTCGGCGAAATTCCCACTCTGAGCAGCTCATGATTTTTGCTGCTGCACAATAATCTACATTACTAGATAAATTATCTTCAATATAATCAAGCGCTTGGTTCATGCACTTCTGTCAATTCATTACCTTACCTCCTCGTTACAAATATATCAGGAATTCAGGGAAGAATCATTGCATTAGGTGTATTTTAATGCAATGCAGATGATATAAATAATAGATACTATTAACCATAATGTGGAAATCGCTTTTTATAAATAAAAAAAGACCCCACACTCTCATGTGAAGTCTTTCCATATCACGAAACTATCTTCCCGTCCAATATCTTGTCCGGAAATATCATCCCGATCCAAATTAATTTCGAGTAAAAATCCATTACCCTACTCACAAACCCTTATAAAATAAGGATTTACTCCATAGTGTAAGGCATCAGAGCGATATGTCTTGCTCTCTTAATTGCAACAGTAAGCGCTCTCTGATGCTTTGCGCAGTTGCCAGTGATACGTCTAGGAAGGATTTTTCCTCTCTCAGACACATATCTTTTTAATTTATTTACAT
>POVV01000147.1_pt1 | contig 58035 bp, 42 predicted proteins | sample 1560271 | NCBI WGS metagenome assembly POVV01 (sample SAMN08337232, study PRJNA429181) | Bioreactor metagenome, whole genome shotgun sequencing project. | biome: cows' rumen and soil; feature: anaerobic; isolation source: anaerobic chemostat enrichment culture, galacturonate as sole carbon... | reverse complement strand
TAAGGTGCTCAAATGGCGCGAAATTGTCGGGTTCAGAGGCTTTTTGGGTAGCCTAAGCGATCGTAATAACCCGATGCATAATCACGATATGCTCTTATTTCCTCAAAGAACTTATACGACAGAAAGAAATAAACCTTATATGGAGTATAATATCGGTATCGAAAATATCTTTAAGATACTTCGTATAGACTATGTTAGAAGGATAAACTATCTGGGCCATCCCGATATAGACAAGTATGGATTTAGGATATCTTTCGACCTGAATTTCTGATTACCCAAATACAGTAGCTAATATTTCTAACGGATCCAGAGGATTCTTTTTCGGAGGATCTTTTGGGATTAGTACTTTTAAGCCTAAGGGAACTATTTCGACGTTTATTACTTTTCCCATTTTTACAGGATCGCCATCGATGTGAATTAAACCTTCGCGCTCACGTCTTATCGTTGCTTTGTCGGTAATCAATTCTATCATTTTGCTATTCTCATCTATCTTCTTAGTGAATAACTGCAAGGATGTTTGGGGGATGTCAAGTACCGATAGCGGTTTTAATATGGCTATATTCATCAACCCGTCCTGTATGTCGGCATGTGGTGCTATATGCGCGTTGTATCCGTATTGCGATGCATTGGCACACGTAACAACAAAGGCTTCATCTTCTATGGTGCCTTTCGGGCAGGATATTTCATATCTCTCCGGCTTTTGCTGGAAAAATGTTTCCAACATGTTCTTAAAGTACATGAAAGAGCCCCGACTTTTCTTTCCTGACGATTTTGCTGCTACTTCCGCATCAAAGCCCATTCCACAGGTACAAAAGAATATTTTGTCGTTTACTTTGCCATAATCGATGTCTATAATATTTTCTTCGGTTATAACATCCAGTGCTTTTTTGAAATCAATAGGTATATTCAGATCCCTCCCCAAACCGTTGCCTGAACCCATTGGGATGATTCCTAACGCAACATCAGAGTTGACCAAAGCGCTGGCAATCTCGTTTACTGTGCCATCGCCACCCACGGCAATTACATATGTTGCTTTGTCGGCTATTGCTTTCTTTGCTATTTCATAGCCATGACCGGCATACCCTGTTATGAAGATATGTACATCAAACTCGCGCGCATCAAACTTTTCAGCTATTTTATGAGGCAGGTTCTGCTTCTTCGAGGTTCCGGAAGCAGGATTTATGATAGCATAAATTTTCTTTTTGTAGGCCATGTTAGTTGGTAAACGGTTTCATTAGACAAAAATAAGTTTTTTAATGAATGGATACAACTCTTTGCCTCTATTACTTTTGTAATTAATTGGGCGATAGCCCCTGCTCGAATGTTTCGGTTACTGTAGCTTCTATTATTGCATCTTCTGCAACATTTAAAGACTGAGCTATTTCTTTTCTCAAATCGGAGAATACAAAGATCTTGTCATTCTCACGAACAATGGTTTTTTCTCCGCGAACATCGTCAAGCTGATAATAATTCTTATCCAGCATTTTGAATTTTCCTTTCAGCGGATCTGTATTATCACGATAGCAATAATAAGTCTTATCGTTTTTGAATTCGTAACTGATTTGAGTATTTTTCAGTGAGTTGGCGATATATTCTTCTGCTGATTTTTTTAAAGTAGGAGTCGATGCGGAAACATTAATCTTTGCTCCTGCATATAACCAATGGCCTTCAATGCTCTTCACAGAACTACTGTTGTCATTCTCACATGACGACATCAGTAACCCAAAGGTAATAATTGATATGAAAATATATGTTAAATATCCAGCTTTCATAACCTCTAAATTAAGGTTAGTTTACAAAAGTATATATAATAAACGTAAAAAACGAATAATTGTTGCATCTGTTTAAGAAAATTCGGACAATTTCTTGCCCGAACTTCCATTCACACTAAACATTATTTATCATCAAGGTCTTACTATGCGAATATTTTGATAAGGAATTCAATCAAAATAATAATGGCGGCGACTATTATAATCATATCTTTTAAACGTTCTATTGTTTATTGAAAATTCCATATCTACTCTATAATTTTCCTTCAGAGGTTTTTCAATAATCACCTTTTTATTGAAAGGGGCTGTGACAGTTATCTCATAAGTTTCTAAGTCCCAAGGGTTGTCCATATCATACCATCCAGGGTCTATATTTATAAGTGATCCTGTCTGCGTGTACTTCAGGTGCATATTTTTTGCCTTTTCTTCGGCTTTATATAATTCGTCTGCATGAGCTTTCTTGCGAATTTCTACTTTATAATTACTCAGCGTAGAGTCTTCTTTAATTTTTATTTCAGGAAGTATTTGTATCTGGCGATATTTCATTTTATCTCCCTTATACAGCATTCCCTCGTTGTTGGGTTGAGTGTAAATGGCATTTGTATCTCCCAAAAGCTTTATGCGTAATGTGTCTGACTTAATGCTGTCGAGAGCTATGGTTTCTGTGGCTAGAGCCATATCTCTATGATTCTTGGCAAATTTGAAGCCATAATTACCCAGGTAAAAGATTGCACCAAACCAGAATATAAGTCCTACGCTGAAACTAGCCAGTGTTTGCATTGTAAAAGGTGTCCGTCTGATTATCTTTATCATAAGGCACAGTAAACCAAATAGAGGAAGTAATGCTGCGAGGATTATTGCTATTTTGAAATTGACCGTGTTGAATCCTAGCAATAAAAGGTAGTTAGGGAATGAAACGAACTCGGTGTCGAAGTATAACCAAATCAAAGAAAGAATTCCTGTTGTTATTAAGATAATCGTGATTACAATAATGAAGATTGCTATGATATTGATAAATACTCCCAGACAACCGCTGGCTGAACTTTGACGTTTCAACGATGCTGATTGGCTTCTATCTTCTATGTTTACTATAGAAGGGTCTGCTCCTGTCATAGCCAATTTTTGGGAAAATGATTTTGCAGCAGGCATCACTATCCATAGTATGATGTATGCAAGTACTACTGTGCCGGCTCCTCTAACAGATAAGATGTTGAGAAGGAGTAATAAGCCTACAATACCGATGCGGAGAATGGTAGGGTCTATATTGAAATAATGACCTAATCCACTGAAAACACCTCCTAATATTTTATTGTCCTGATCGCGGAATAGTTTCTTCTTATATGAATCTTGCGGTTCATTCTTTTGAGAATACTCAAAGTTCTCTTTTTGAGTAGTCCTTTCTTCTTCTGCAAAAGCATCCTGATTGTCGTCAAAATCTTTAGGATTACCCATTATATTTATTATTTCTTGGGCATCGCTTTCCGATACAGCGCTATCGTTTCCTTTGATTCTCATTTGGAGTAACTCGCTCAGCCTGATTTCGATGTCGCCAATGATTTCATCGGATTCAGGATTACCCTGAAAATGCTTTTTGAGAGAAGCCAAATAATTATTTAGTATTCGGTATGCTTCTTCCTCCAAATTGAATGCTAATCCTCCAATGCTTACTCTTACTGTTGGTTTCATTGTATTTAGATTTTATTTGTTTCTTATATTGTCTATAACTCGTACCAAGTCAGCCCATGCCAAATCGAGTTCGGTTAGCATTGCCTTACCCTTGTCTGTTATGGCATAATATTTTCGGGGTGGACCTTGAGTCGATTCTTCCCATCGGTAACTTAGCACACCTTGATTTTTTTGTCTGGTAAGTAGTGGGTATAGCGTGCCTTCTACTACAATCATCTCAGAATCTTTTAGCTCGTTGATGATGTCAGAAACATATGCGTCTCCTTTGGATAGAATACTTAGAATACAATATTCCAGAATTCCTTTGCGCATTTGTGCTTTTATGTTGTCTACATTTATTGTTTCCATACTGTATATCTTTTATAATTTGCCGCACTAGGGCTTGTTATTTGTACTGAGATGTATATTTTCTGATGTTTTCTGCAGTAGGCGCGTATCCTCTCATTTCTAATTTTTGACTGATGGTTATCGCTTTTGGGGCAACAAACCATAGAATGATGTATATAAGGATAGCTGTACCATATGCGAAAGACAGAGCAGCAAATATTACACGTATGATGGTAACGTCTATATTTGTATAAGCAGCTAAACCGCTACATATCCCTGCAACCATTTTATTGTCAGTGTCGCGGTGAAAGCGCTTGTCGCCTTGCGTATATCTCTGATCGGAATATGAACTGTGGCTTCTTTCGCTACTTTGGCTTTTGGTTCCATTGCCATTGTTCTCTACTTCTCCGAGGTGGTCTATTACTGTCTGTACAAGTTTCATATCTACTACTTGATTGGTAAATTTCATTTCTTTTTGAAAAATCTCAGCTACACGTGCTTCAACATCTACCATTATCTCTTCAGCCTCTTTTTTATCTGGAATTGTAGACTCGAAACGTTTCAAATATTCTTTTAACATTATATATGCATCGTCCTCCATTGTGAAATTGATCCTTCCTATGCTTACTTCTATTATCTTTTTCATGTCTATTATTTTTTATACTGTACTATACCATGTTGTTTGTAATGCAAATATATAAATAAATATTAGTACCATGCAATACATAGTACCTTTATTGTTTGTTTGTTTTGTTTTTAATTGTCATTGTATCAGAGTTTTGTGTTTTATTTTTATTTTATAAATTAACTTTAATTAACGTTCTTGATCTCTTTTAAAACCGAATAATTCTTTTTGTTATATGCAATACAGCTTTTTCATACATTTACGCATCAATAATTATAGAAGGCTTTAAAACTAATATTTGTTACTATGCGAAGACACCTGTTATTTGTACTGATATCTTTTATGTTCGTATCATGTGCTTCTATGTTAAATAGTGAAAAAACGTCTGTTACTGTATATACGGAACATCCTGCTGATGTAATATATCGTACGGATACATTTCGTACAGAGTTGAAGAACAACTATAATGGTGTGAAATTAGATGTTTTTCGAAGTAAAGAGGCTTTGAAGCTAACCTTGCTGTCTGATTCTTTAAAAAAATCAATAAGTATATCTTCTCGGAATTCACTGGCTTATTATTTAAATGCTTATCCTTGTTATTGGCTGGGTTTCATCATAGATCATTCGAGTTCTAGGAGATATACTTATAAGAACATATTGATGTTTGATGAGAATTTAAATTTAATTCAAGATGCAAAGTTGACAACTCATCGACGTAAAGATTTAGCAGCAAGAAAAAGTAGTGTAATTGGTAATTTCAACGCTCCGCGAAAAGGAGACTTTTACTATTATTTATCGTTTCCTTTTGTATATTTAAGTCTTAATACAATTAAGCCGGAGGGGCATTCGAGAATAACTAGAGGCTCGTTTTTAGGACTATCCTCAAGTTTTGATTATTACTATAAAGAGAATAAATTTATCCACTTGGTGGGGTCACTATCTACGTCAATTATTTCAGGTTGTGGTTATTCTTTGCCATACGATTGGGATGGAGAGCCTTACGTCGATGACGGATTCAGCATATATAATATTAATGTATCTCACAACCACAGGTCGAAATATTTTTCTTTTGGCTACGGGCTTTCATATGGTTATACAAATTATCATAAGGATGTATACCGTATATCGGGAGACTTCAAGACGGAATACAATTTGTCACGATCCGATTACTCATATATTTTAGATTGTGATAGATATAAATATACAACTTTGGGGTTGGTCTTTAATGGGTATTGTTATTTATCTAAAGGCTTCAGTGTGGGCATCGTATATAAGCCTAATTTGTTAAGATTAAAGTCTCAATCAGATAATCCTTTTAAATACGAACATCAGATTACATTGGATTTTGCTTTTAGGCTTAAACTCTTAAGCGGTAAATGATTTGTCGATTTGGTCAGATAAAAAATAAAGTCGTAATTTTACAGCTAGTTTGATATACTAAACAAGAACTAGATAATATTTACGTTATTGATTTAATAGAAATCTCAAATCGATAGAATTATGAAAAAAGTACTAACCATTGTTGGGGTTATATTGTTAGTCATTGTTGTGGCAATGATAGCGATACCCTTTTTGTTTAAAGATAAAATTAAAACCGCAGTACTGAATGTTGCCAACGAGCAGCTCGAAGCCAAAGTCGATATTAAAGACTTTGGATTAAATTTGTTTTCTAACTTTCCCAAGGCAACATTATCACTTGAGAATGCGACTGTGATAGGAGTGGGGGATTTTGAGAAAGACACATTGTTGCAAGCAAAGTCGGCAAGTGTTACTATCGATCTGATGAGCCTTTTCGGCAGCGAATATAATATCTCCAAAATAAATTTGGACAAGGCATCCGTTTATGCTAAGATATTACCGGATGGTCGTGCCAACTGGGATATTATGAAAGCGGATTCTACAGCTACAACTGCGGCTACAGAAAGCAGCTCATTCAAACTTAATCTGAAAAAAATATCACTCAACGACTGTAATCTCATATTTCAGAACGATTCTACAAATATGAAAGTTGTAATGAGTAAATGGAATGGCCAAGTAGCGGGCGATTTTTCAGCTAGCGAGACCACATTGACAACTACTTCTACAATAGATGAAGTGTCGTTCTTTATGGATGGTATCCCATATCTGAGTAAAATAAAAGGTGTAGCAAATGCCTCTCTGAATGCCAATTTCGATAGCTTTAAATTTACTTTTGCAGAGAGTGAACTGCAATTGAATGATCTGAAAGCTTCTATTGATGGTTCGTTTGCTATTGTGGGTAAGGATGGCGAAGGTATGGATTTTGACCTTAAGCTAAATGCACCGAATACCCAGTTTAAAGATATATTATCCATTGTTCCTGCTATGTATACGGCGGACTTTAAGGATGTGAAAACATCAGGGACAGCTTCGTTGGAAGCTTATGTAAAAGGGCTGATGCAGGATGAGACATATCCGGCTTTCGATGTCAAAATTATTGTGAATGACGCTATGTTCCAGTATCCGTCACTGCCTAAGTCTGTGAACAATATCAATGTCAATATGGCTATAAACAGCAAAGGTGGTTCATTGGATAATACAATAATAGATATCAGTAAATTTAGTTTCAATCTGGGAGGGAATCCTTTTGCCGGAAGCCTGAATGTTTCCACCCCTATGAGTGATCCAAATCTGAAAGCGAGTGCTAATGGTACTTTAAACTTAGGTATGATAAAGGATGTATATCCTTTGGAAAAGGGAACAGAATTAAATGGGATTATAGCCGCTAATATTAATATTGCAGCGAGGATGTCCGCAATCGAAAAAGAACAATATGAGAATGTGTCGGCTGCGGGTACGTTGAAAGTAAATGGTATGACCTACAAATCTCAGGATATGCCAGATGTATTAATAAATGATGCCGGATTGGAATTTACACCTCGTTATGTAAATCTGTCCTCACTAAATGTAAAAATAGGCAAGAACGATCTTTCGGCGACTGGGCGTCTCGAAAACTTTATCGCTTATGCATTGAAGAATCAGACGCTTAAAGGACAGTTGAATATTAAGTCGAATTATCTGAACGCAAATGATTTCATCAGTAGCGAAACTTCCGGAACGGAGGCCGAAACGACGACTTCGGAAGATATTATAATTCCTAAAAATATAGATTTTGCTTTGAATGCCGCCTTGAATCAGATTGTATATGGTAAGATTAATATTACCAATATGGCAGGAAATATGACTGTTCGGGATGGTATTCTAAGTTTAAGCAATATAGGAGCAAATGCTTTGGGCGGATCATGCAAAGTGAACGGAACATATAATACCTCCGATCCTAAAAATCCGAAAGTAAATTTCGATTTAGCTCTCTCTAAAGTCTCATTTGCCGAGACATTCAAATCCGTAGAGTCTATTCAGAAATTTGCCCCTATTTTTGAAAAATTGGCAGGTACATACTCTATGAATTTAAAATTTGATACGTCTTTGGGGCAAACAATTATGCAAACTCTTGCCAGCTTGACAGGTAGTGGTGCTTTGCAGACCAGTGACGTTAAGATAGAAGGAGTGGAAGCGCTTTCTGCACTTTCATCCTCATTGAAAACGGATGTGTTGAAATCTTTCTCTACTAAAGATATTAATTTGCCATTTACTATTGATGCCGGGAAATTGACAACGAAACCATTTAATGTCAATTTTGGCGGTGGCGGAGTAATGAAGTTGGAAGGTTCTACAGGTCTCGATCAAAGTATAAACTATAAAGGAACTGTGACACTTCCTAAATCATTAGCAAATAACTTTGTGAGTGCAATACCTATTACTATTGGAGGAACGTTTACCAATCCTAAAATTGGAGTAGATACGAAAGCGTTGTTGACGGGGACAGCAACATCGGTTGTCGGAGATTTGCTTGGTGGTGAAAAAGGGACTGATGTATCAGCGAAGCTATCCGAAGAAAAAGCAAAACAAATAGAAAAATTGCGTACAGAGGCTGATGCTGCTGCAAATAAATTAGTTGCTGAAGCAGAAAAGCAATCTCAGTCTCTTGTCGAAAAAGCAGGTAGTAATCCGATTGCAAAAGCTGCAGCACAAGCCGCAGGTAAGAAACTGGTAGATGAGTCGAAGAAACAAGCCCAGAGTATGAGAACTAAAGCTGAGGAGCAAATTAAAAAGATAGAAGGCGCAGGAGAGTAACTTAATAAATTGCATATAATGAAAAGAGGGTGAACATCACCCTCTTTTTTTTGTTTCTATATTATTGGTGTCTAAGAATGAGAAAGATAGAGCCGAAGACAGTTTAGGTACGATTGCAATCGTTTGCATAACCAAAACGTAACTTTTACAAAATCTTATGCGAGTAAACATAATTCAAGTTATCATATTTGCATTGTAATCTGTAATGCGTCTAAGGAGAGCCAGTTTACTAAAACCCTAATAAATAAATCGTAACCAAGATAAATGCAAGATCAGATCCAACATACTATACTATGTAACGCCATTTTGTCTGAGGATATTTGGCGGGCTTATATTTTGCGTCTTTATCTTAGGTAGATTAAATCTCTGTAGAGCAATTGTTTTGAGGTTTGCCATAAATAGAATATTAATATAAAAGATTAAAAACAATCAATATTAACGTTAATCTTAATAGTATTTCGCATGAAAAGAAAGATTAAAAAATGTGTTAATGTATTCCTGCTGTTTATGCTGGGAATGCTAGTCTCCGCACCGGAAGCTTTTTCACAAGGTGGAACTATTTCGGTAAGAGGTAATGTGAAGGATAATAGCAATGAGCCTGTTATCAGTGCCAGTGTTGTTGTCAAAGGTACAACTAATGGTACCATGACTGATTTGGATGGAAATTATCAGATAGCTAATGTGCCGAGCAATGGTATATTGGTTTTCTCATTCCTTGGTTATCGGACGATCGAAATTCCTGTAGCTGGAAAAAGTCAGGTAGATGTTGTGTTGCAAGATAATACCGAGCTATTGGATGAGGTTGTTGTCATTGGGTACGGTAGTGTTAAGAAATCAGACCTTAGCGGTTCGGTTGTCGCAATTAAAGCAGAAGAAATCAATAAAGGAGCTATAACATCTCCTCAACAAATGCTGCAAGGTAAGGTTTCTGGGCTATTTGTTCAACCTGGTAGTGGAGCTCCTGGTTCCGGTTCTACAATCCGTATTCGTAGTGGAGCTTCGTTGTCTGCCAGTAACGACCCCCTTATTGTAATAGACGGTATCCCTACATCGAATGATGCAGCTCCGGGAACTCCGAACGCTTTAGCTACAATCAATCCGAATGATATAGAAACATTTACAGTGTTGAAAGATGCTTCGGCGACAGCAATTTATGGCTCGCGTGCTTCCAATGGTGTAATTATTATTACCACTAAAAAAGGATCACAAGGGAAACCAAAAATTTCTTATACCAGCACATATAGTTTCAATGATCCTTATAATAAAGTGGAAACTATGAACCCGGATGAGTTTTATAGAACTATTTCTACTTATTTTCCTCAGGGAACGGCTTCTGGGGATAATGCTTATAAGTTACTTAATAAGTACCCTCTGCAACGAACTAACTGGCAGGATGCTATCTTTAGAACGGCTTTCTCTACAGACCAGAATCTGAGTGTTGCAGGTATAACAGGTATCTTACCATATCGTGTTTCGGTTGGTTATACAAATGAAGATGGTACTCTGAGAACATCCAATTATGAGAGATTTACTGGAAGTGTAAATCTTAGTCCTAAATTTTTCGACAAGCATTTAAGTGTTGATATTAACGTAAAGGGTACTATTAATAATAATAGATTCGCTGATGCTGGTGCTGTAGGTGCAGCTGCCTTCTATGATCCAACGAAACCTATTTACGATCCAAATGGTTACCATGGTTATTACAATCATTTGCAAGAGAATGGAGGACCTAACACTTTGGCTCCGAATAATCCCGTGTCAATGCTTTTTGATGTAAATAATCAAGGTAAGACTAAACGTAGTTTGGGTAATATTCAATTAGATTATAAGTTTCATTTTTTACCTGAACTTAGAGCTAATCTGAATTTGGGATATGATGTTGCAACCACTACCGGAAACAATGGGCCTACGGCTGGTTCGTATCAGGCTATAAAAGATACTGATTTACCGGGAGTTGGTCGCTATACCTCTTGGGATCAGTTACGTCGCAATCAACTTTTGGATTTTTATCTGAACTATAATAAGTATTTTGATGCGATAAAAAGTAATGTGGATGTAATGGGTGGATATTCATATCAACATTTCTATAGTTCTAATCATGATATTACATATTCTAATCCGACTGATAATATCGGAGATTTGAAAGAAAAAGGTTTTATATATGATGAGACCTTAGGTCAATACATATCTTCGAATCATAGAACAGTGCCAACTGAAAACTTCCTGATTTCGTTTTTCGGTCGTGTAAATTATAATTTCATGGATCGTTATTTGTTGACAGCTACATTGCGTGACATGGTTCTTCACGTTTTAGTAAAGATAATCGTTGGGGATTATTCCCTTCGGCTGCATTTGCGTGGTCAATCAGTAGAGAACCTTTCATGGCATCTGTTGGTGGTTCTGCATTATCTAATCTGAAATTACGTGTTGGATATGGTGTGACTGGGCAACAAGATATAGGATCTAACTATGCTTATATCCCTTCATATATCTTCAGTACAAATCCAAATAGTACCTACCTCGGTTCATATTTATTAAAACCTGATGGGTATAATCCGAATATAAAATGGGAGCAAACGGCTACTACGAATCTTGCAATAGATTTTGGATTTCTCAATAATCGAATTAATGGTAGTATAGAATATTATGTTAAGAAGACTAAGGACTTACTTAATACAGTAGATGCACCGGCTGGTACTAATTTTACGAACCGTATTACAGCTAATGTTGGTAATATGAAAAATAGGGGAGTAGAATTCAATATCAATGCTGTAGCGATAGATACTAAAGATATCTCTTGGGATCTTGGATATAATGTAACATGGAATACTAGTGAAATTACAAAATTAACAGCTACTGAAATTCCTGATTATCCGGGCGTACAGATTGGTGATCCTGGTTTTGGAACTAGTCTTCGTGTTCAAAAACATCTGACAGGTTATGCACCTTTCACATATTGGTTGTATCAACAGGTTTATGGAGAAGATGGTAAACCTCTTCAAGGTGTGTTAGTGGATCGTAACGGAGATGGTCAGATCACGGAATCTGATCGTTATATGACAGATAAGAGCCCTATGCCGAAAGTGTTTATGGGATTTAGCTCTACATTCAGATATAAGAACTTGGATTTAGGATTTAATCTTCGAGCTAATTTTGGAAATTATGTCTATAATGCATTCTTTGCAGATAATTCAACTCCTCTTACTTTCCGTGATCAGGGATTCCTGTCGAATATATACACCGGAGTTTATGAGACTGGATTTACACAATCGAATGATAATACTGCTCAAAAACTTTCAGACTATTTCTTAGAGGATGCTTCGTTTCTGAAAATGGATAACATTACATTGGGTTATAGCTTTAAAAAGCTACTGGCTCAAAAGTTATCCGGACGTTTGAGTTTCTCTGTTCAGAATGTATTTACAATAACTAAGTATAGAGGGCTTGATCCTGAAAATTCAGGAATCGATAATAGTATCTGGCCTCGTCCAAGGACATATACAATAGGATTGAATCTTAACTTTTAAATTGACATGAAAATGAAAGTAAAATATATATTATCAATATTTAGCGGACTAGCTTTAACGTTGAGCTCTTGTTTGGGCGATCTGAATGTTCAGCCCCTTGATGAAAATGTAGTAACAGGAGATGTTGCATACTCTGATCCGGCGAGCTATACAAAAGGGTTAATGAAGATTTATTCTGTATGGGCTATTAGCGGACAAGAAGGTGAAGGTAGTACTGATATTCAGGACTTAGATCCGGGAAACGCTCAGTTGTTACGCTCATGGTGGACACTGCAAGAGGTAACTACGGACGAATGTAAAAATGCATGGCCTGATGCATGGGTGAACGAGATAAACAACATGACATGGACTAATACCAAGAATGAACCTATTGAAGGTGTTTATCAGAGATGTATGTTTATTGTTGCTTTAGCAAACGAATATATTAAGAGATTAGGTAGTGCTCCATCGGAAGTGAATCCTGCTCAACTAAAAGCAGAAGCACGTTTTTGTAGAGCATTGGCATATTATACATTATTAGACCAATATGCGCGTCCTCCGTTTATTACCGAAAGTAATTTCTCCGTAGCTCCATCACCAATGAGTAGAGAGGAATTATTTAACTGGGTCGTAACAGAACTGAACGATATAGAAAAAGACCTTCCGGCAGCACGTCAAGGAGTTTACGGACGGGCAGATCAAGGTGCTGTAAATGCGTTATTAGCCCGCATGTACCTGAATGCAGAGGTTTATACTGGCAAAGCAATGTACACAGAATGTATTACTGCTTGTAATAAAGTGATAGCTGGAGGTTATGGTCTTACCGCAGATTATTCAAATTTGTTTAAGGCTGATAATAACGTAGTTGCAAAAAATGAAATTATTTTCCCTATTTGCTTCGATGGTGCAGCTACTAAGACTTGGGGGGGGATGACGGCCCTTATCTGTGGTTCTCGCGGTGGTGGCGAAGTTCAATTGTCAACAGACGGAGTAAGTGCCGGCTGGGATGGATACCGTTCTACTCAAAATTTGGTTAACAAGTTTGCCTTTGCTGACAATAACAATAGAACGGCGGCGAATATATTGGACAAACGTGGTATATTTTATTCAGAAAATCGTTCTGTAGAAATAAAAACTTCGTCGGTTGGTACATTTACATCAGAAGGTTGGGCTGTATACAAATTTAAGAATGTGAAGTCAGATGGAAGCCTTGCTTCTGATACTCAATTTCCGGATACAGATTTCCCAATGTTCCGTTTGGCTGACGTATATTTGATGTATGCTGAAGCGGTTCTTCGTGGAGGTACAGGAGGTGATAAAACCACAGCTTTAGGTTATATAAATAATTTGCGTAAACGTGGTTATGGAAACGACTCGGGGGCTATAACTTCAGGACAACTGACAACTGACTTTATTCTTGATGAACGTTCTCGTGAGTTGTACTGGGAGGGAACACGTCGTACAGACCTTATTCGATATGGATTGTACACATCCGGAACATATCGCTGGCCGTTCAAAGGGGGAGTGCTAGAAGGTGTAGCTATAGATGCAACACGCAGCCTATTCCCAATTCCTGTAACAGACCTTTCTGTGAATGGTAATTTGAGTCAAAATCCTGGTTATAATTAATAATCTAATAAGAAAAATAGATATGAAACTATTAAAATATATACCGGTCGCTTTTTTAGCTCTAATGGCATTTGCGTCTTGTGAAAGCGATCTGGATAAAGTAACATATAACGAAAATGATGTTGTTGTTGGTACATTAGCTTCAATTGACTCGGAGTATATACTGGATTCGAATAAAGCAAATGATGTTTTGAGTAATTTTGAATGGACTGCAACGGATTTTGGTTATAGTGCATCTGTAACTTACAGGTTGGAAATAGATTTGGCAGGGCATGAGTTTGCAAATAAAAAGACTATCAGTGCTGTTGTAGGTAAAACAGAAGCCTCTGTTACACATAAGGAACTAAATAGTGTACTTTTGGCGTTCGATTCTATATACGGTATAGCTCCAGGAGCAAAAGCGACTTATCAGATAAGACTATCTTCTTCGATAGGAGAGTCTGTTAAATCTTTTTACTCCAATGTTTATAACGTCGATATTACTACATTTGCAAGTTATCAACCTGTTGTCTACATTGTTGGAAATGGTCTTGTCGCATGGGATAATTCAGCCGCTGGCATAGGAAAGGATCTACAAGTTTTCTTTGCAGATAATAGTAACAGTTCTAACAGTCTGTATACTTATACCGGATATTTTTATGGTAGTAAAGAATTGAAATTCCCTACTATAGCCGGAGATTGGAATACTGTATATGCAGCCGACGGTGATATATTGAAACCTAACAATGAAGGAGGGGCAAACTATATAATTCCTGTTACTACAGATGGTTTGTACACATTGACTATAGATACCAAAGCTCTTACTATAAAAATGGCCGCCTATACCGGAACCGTAAAGACATATACTACAATAGGTATAGTAGGTGACGGTGCTAATGGATGGCCTTCTGATGATGATGTTACAGATATCGCTATGACAAACCCGACACCTCATATTTGGGTAGCTAAAGACGTTGAATTGACAGCTGCGCAAATTAAGTTCAGAGCAAATAAAGCTTGGGATATTAGTTGGGGCGCGCAATCTAGCAGTAATCAGGATCTTCCGTATGGATTAGGTAAGCTCGGAGGAGAAAATTTCCAAATAAAAACTGCCGGTAAATATTATCTGGCGTTAAATGATCTAACAGGGCATTATGTTATTATTCCGATGTCAGACCTACCTGCGAAAGTGGATAAGTAATATTACATAATAATATTATTAAGGAGCAGAATTCTTTTCTGCTCCTTTTTTATTTGCAAACGTTTGCAACCTTTTTATGTTACTTTGCCCCTTCAACTCTCTTTTAGTATATCTAAAAGTTTTTTCTTTGTATTTGCAAAATCTTTATTATATAATCATGAAAAAGAAAATCTCTTTATTTTTTATTAGTTTTTATTTTATTCTGGGAGCCATGAATGCGCAGGAATTAAAATCTCCGAATGGAAACTTAATCTTGAATTATTCTCTCCAAAACAATGGAGTGCCTACATATAGCCTTACATACAAGGGTAAAGATGTTATTAAGCCTAGTAAATTGGGCTTAGAACTGAAAGATAACAGTGATGTTAACAATGATTTTAGTGATTTTTCGGTAAGGGAAAAAAATACAAAACCAAAAGAAGATAAAGTTTCTTTGCTGAATGGTTTCACCATTACTGATACAAAGACTTCAGCATTCGATGAAACATGGAAACCTGTATGGGGCGAAGTAAAAGAAATACGAAATCATTACAATGAACTTGCTGTAACATTGAATCAAGCTTCTACGGATAGACATATTCTTATTCGTTTTCGTTTGTTTGACGATGGCTTAGGTTTTCGTTACGAATTTCCGGAGCAGAAAAACCTGACTTATTTCGTTATCAAAGAAGAAAGATCTCAGTTTGCTATGGCAGGAGATCATAAGGCATTTTGGATACCGGGCGACTATGACACTCAAGAATATGATTATACTACATCAAAACTTTCTGAAATCAGAGGTTTGATGAGTAAAGCTATTACGCCTAATGCTTCGCAAATGCCTTTTTCTCAGACAGGAGTACAAACAGCCTTAATGATGAAAACAGATAATGGATTGTATATCAACCTTCATGAAGCAGCATTGATAAATTATTCATGTATGCATTTGAATCTGGATGATAAGAATCTTGTTTTCGAATCATGGTTGACTCCGGATGCACAAGGAAACAAAGGACATATGCAAGCTCCATGTAATACTCCATGGCGTACAGTGATAGTGAGCGATGATGCTCGTGATGTATTGGCTTCTCATATTACTCTTAATTTGAATGACCCGTGTAAAATCGAAGATACTTCATGGATCAAGCCAGTAAAATATATTGGTGTATGGTGGGAGATGATTACAGGTCGTAGCACATGGGCATATACGGACGATGTGTATAGTGTTCAGTTGGGGGTAACTGACTATGCAAAGACTAAACCGAATGGAAAACATGGCGCAAATACTGCTCATGTAAAAGAATATATTGACTTCGCTGCATTACACGGTTTTGATGCTGTATTAGTAGAAGGGTGGAATGTAGGTTGGGAAGACTGGTTCGGAAACTCTAAGGACTATGTTTTCGACTTTGTAACTCCATATCCTGATTTTGATGTAAAAGAACTGAATCGTTATGCGAAGAGTAAAGGTGTGAAATTGATGATGCATCACGAAACATCTTCATCGGTACGCAACTATGAACGTCATATGGATAAGGCTTACCAATTTATGGTAGACAACGGATACAATTCTGTAAAAAGTGGTTATGTTGGCGATATTCTTCCTCGTGGTGAGCATCACTATGGACAATGGATGGTAAATCACTATCAATACGCTTTTGAAAAAGCTGCTGATTATAAGATTATGGTGAATGCCCATGAAGCAGTTCGTCCAACAGGAGTCTCTCGTACTTATCCTAATCTGATAGGTAACGAATCTGCCCGTGGTACAGAATATCAGGCTTTTGGCGGAAGCAAACCTAATCATGTGACTATATTGCCATTTACCCGTTTAATTGGTGGCCCTATGGATTATACTCCGGGTATTTTCCAAATGGACGTAAGTAAGATTAATCCGAATAATAATTCTCATGTGAATAGCACTTTGGCTAACCAGTTGGCTTTGTATGTAACTATGTATAGCCCATTGCAGATGGCTGCTGATCTTCCTGAACATTACAATCAACATCTCGATGCTTTCCAATTCATTAAAGATGTAGCGATAGATTGGGATGAATCAAAAATATTGGAAGCTGAGCCAGGCGACTATATCACAATAGCACGTAAGGCAAAAGGTTCTAACAATTGGTTTATAGGTAATGTGGCAGGTGAAAAGGGATTTACATCAAATATTACATTCGATTATCTTGATCCTGCAAAGACATACATTGCAACAATATACAGCGATGCTAAAGACGCACATTATAAAACAAATCCACAGGCTTACGATATCCGTAAGGTAGTTGTAACAAGCAAGTCGAAACTTACACAGAAATCGGCTCCTGGAGGAGGTTATGCTATTAGCATAGTTGAGGCTGATAAAGCTCAAACTAAAGGTCTAAAGAAATTATAAGAGAAATAAGGTAAGATAGATTGGTTATTGAAAGAAAGGTTGAGAGCCGTCCTCTGGTTAAGGGCGGCTTTCTTTTTATTTATGCTTATCAAGTAGTTCGTATACTTTAGGTTGATTTTCGTCGGATATGAAGAACCATTTGTTGTTGTACTTTGTTCGTCCGCCTTCTTTCCAAATCATCATCCAATTATTTTCGTCTTCACCTTTATTTTTGTATTTGGATATGATCATGTAATCAGGAGCAACCATCTTTACCATAATATCACCTTTATTCCAGAGTGTATCGTAGCGAGCTGTTGCAAGTAATTGAGCAAGTTTTTCCCTGTCTGAGATATCGATCAGTGCTGTTTTCTCATTTTCTGTAAAAATAACAGACATAGAATCGATGGTATTTACATCTATTTGGATTTTTGTGCTATCCTTTTGTTCAATACCAGTTGCAGCTTGAATTTGAGCATCTTTTTTTGTGGGATTACATGCTATTGCCAAAGCCACTAAAGGGAGAGCGAGTATCAATAAAATCTTTTTCATATAATTTCTATTTGCTGGTCATTATTTTGAGTACGAGCTTATCTGTTTCCTGCATTCCTGCAGAACCAATACTTGTAAGGTTTTCAATAGTTTTATCCACATCATCATCGACGATGCCTTCTTGCGAAGAGACAACCTCATTCTCCATTGCCATTATCGCTGATAATACAGCTGTTGATACTCCACTCGATATTTTTAGGGCGCAACTGGGCTTAGCTCCGTCGCAGATCATCCCTGTAATATTTCCGACCATATTTTTCACAGCAAATGTGATTTGATTATAACTTCCTCCCATCAGGTAGGTTATGCCACAACTAGCTCCTGTTGCAGCTGCTACACACCCACACAGAGCCGATAGCCTTCCAAGTTTTTGTTTTATGTAAACAACTGTAAGATGGCTTAACATCAACGCTCTTATCAACGCTTCTTCCGTACAATGTGTGTCTTCGGCATACGATAGCACGGGTAGGGTAGCAGTAATGCCTTGGTTTCCACTGCCCGAATTACTCATTACTGGAATCATTGCCCCATCCATACGGGCATCGCACGCTGCTGCCGTATACGACATCATATTCGAAAGCATTGTTTCTCCGAGAATCTGTTTGCCGTACTTTCCTGTTACGGTTTTGGCTACATTATGCCCATAATTGCCTTGTGCTGATAGCTCCGAAGCTTTCCTGTTGAGTTCGGCTGCTTCCAATATAAACCGTATATCGTCTAATGGTGCAGTCGTTGATAGTTCATAAACCATCGAAAAAGTAAGGGCTATATCTTCATTCCCGTTTTTATCCTTTTCTGTTTTTCCACTTTCACTATATATCGTTTCGCCGTTTTTTGAAATGTAGGAGAAGTTTGTATGATTTCCTCTTATTATAGCCAGTGCTTTATTACTCGCTTTTGTGCAACGAGCCTCAATATAAAGCATATCCTCTATATTTTCTTTCAAGGCTATCTCAATCCGTTTTTCTGAAATATATTTTCTGCCTGCCTCGACAGCCTCCGGTGTTAGATCTTTTAGAACCTGTAACCCATATTCACTTCTTCCGATAGAAGCTCCCAGTGCAATTGCAATCGGTAGTCCGACCATCTTGGTGCCGGGTATGCCTACGCCCATCGCATTTTTCAATATATTGGCACTTAGGGATACTTTTATGTTGTCAGGTAATTCGCCAAGTACTTCCGTTGCTTTGGTTACGCAGAGCGATACGGCTATCGGTTCGGTGCAACCAATGGCAGGTACGACTTCTTTTTTTATTAAACTGATAATTTGTTCTTTCTCAGATGAGTTTAGCATGCTTTTCGAGGTTAATGTCTTTGATTTAGCAAAGGTATAACTTCTTTTTGTGGTTTTTTGTTAATATATCCGATTAGTTAGTAAATAGAAATATTCTTTATAACAATTGCATCGCTATTTCAGCACAGGCTTCTGCATCGGCTAAGGCATTATGATGATTGGTTAAAGAATATCCGCAATCTTCAGCAACCGTATGTAATTGATGATTGGGTAAATGTTTCAATTGACGACGCGATTCTGATAATGTACAATAGAATATATAATCAGGATAATCCATTTGGTAGGTTCTGAAGGCAGCTTTCAGACATGTTTCATCGAAGCCTTTATTGTGTGCCACCAATGGTAGCCCTTCTATAAGAGGTGCTATATCTTTCCACACCTCAGAAAATACTTTGGCATTGTTGGTATCTTCCGCCGTTAGGCCATGAATATTGCTGTTACCATAGTTGTAATAATTAGGTTCGGGTTGAATCAAACTGTAGAAACGGTCTGTGATTGCGCCGTTGCGCACCACAACAATCCCCACACTGCATATACTGGATGACTCCATGTTGGCTGTTTCAAAATCGATGGCTGCAAAATCCCGAAGCATATTATATTGTTTTGTTAGTACAACAAAAGTACAAAAATCTTTGTATGCCAGATTTCGAAACTCATAACTAAAAGCTATCTTTGTCTTTCGTTTGACATGGAAAATTTACTCGATCATCTCAATAAGCAACAGTGTGAAGCTGTTGAATATATTAACGGACCCTCTTTGATTATCGCAGGAGCAGGTTCGGGAAAAACTCGTGTGCTAACCTACAAGATAGCCTATCTGATGCAAAGCGGATATATGCCGCATAGCATTTTGGCTCTTACCTTTACCAACAAAGCGGCTAAAGAAATGAAAGAGCGTATCGCTCAACTGATAGGTTGGCAATATGCACGCTATTTGTGGATGGGTACTTTTCACTCTGTGTTTTCTCGTATTCTTCGCACCGAAGCAGAGAAAATTGGCTTTAAATCCAATTTTACGATATTTGATTCTGCCGATTCCCGCAATCTGATTAAAACGATTATCAAACAGTTTCAGCTGGATGATAAAATATATAAGCCTGCACGTGTACAGGGAACTATATCGAATGCAAAGAATGCGCTGATCTCTCCGCAAATGTATGCGCAGAACAAAGACCTAATTGAACATGATCAGCGTGCAAAGATGCCTGTGCTGAAAGATATTTACAGGGAATACAACAATCGTCTGAAAGCGTCGAACACGATGGATTTTGATGACTTATTGTTCTATACTAATTGTCTTTTCCGTGATCATCCCGATGTGCTGAAAAACTATCAGGAACGTTATCAATATATACTTGTTGATGAGTATCAGGATACTAACTTTGCACAATATTTGGTTATAAAACAGTTGGCAGATGCGCATCATAAAGTATGTGTGGTAGGTGACGATGCTCAAAGTATCTATTCGTTTCGTGGAGCTAATATTGATAATATACTTAAGTTTAAAGAGGTTTATCCTGAATCTAAGATATTTAAACTGGAACAGAATTACCGCTCTACTCAAAATATTGTAAATGCAGCTAATAGTCTGATAAAACAGAATCAGGAGCAAATCCAAAAGACTGTTTATTCAGAGAATGATGAGGGTGATAGAATAGAGGTAGCCAGTGCCTATTCCGATATTGAAGAAGGGGTAATCGTATCCAATAAGATATGGGACTTGCGTCGTGATAAGAAGGCTTCTTATGGCGATTTTGTTATTCTATATCGTACTAATGCTCAGTCTCGTGTGTTTGAAGAGGCTTTGCGGAAGAAAAATATTCCATATCGCATCTATGGTGGATTGTCTTTCTATCAACGAAAGGAAATAAAGGATGTAATCGCTTATTTTCGGATGATAGTCAATCCGCAGGATGAAGAGGCCTTCAAACGAACTGTCAATTTTCCTGCACGTGGTATAGGGGCTACAACCCTTAATAAAATATCTGAAGCTGCCCGTACTCATAATGTTAGTCTATGGGAAATTATCGGACAACCGCTCGAATATAATCTGAATGTAAATGCCGGAACTGCAAAAAAACTGAAAGATTTCAGAGAATTGATAGAAGGTTTTATAGCTCAGATCGATGAACTTTCGGCTTATGAACTTGCAACCAAAATTGTAAAACAAAGCGGCATTGCAAGTGAAGCTTATCAGGATCAGACACCCGAAGGGATGAGCAGGCAAGAGAATCTTCAAGAGTTATTAGGTGGTATTCACGAATTCTGTGAAAGTCGTCAGGAAGAAGGATTGGGCGGTATTGGTTTGATGGACTTCTTGTCTGAGGTATCCTTGCTTACAGATCAGGATACGGATAAGGAAGCCAGTCAGGAAAAGGTAACTATGATGACCGTGCATGCGGCTAAAGGACTTGAGTTTAATAATGTATTCATTGTCGGGTTGGAGGAAGATTTATTTCCTTCGGCTATGGCAAAGAATGAGTTCAGAGGATTGGAAGAAGAACGACGTTTATTCTATGTTGCTCTTACACGAGCAAAGGAATATTGCATGATATCTTATGCCAAGAGCCGATTCCGTAATGGACAGGTAAATGCATCTAATCCTAGTCGCTTTTTGAGAGATATAGATACTGAATATCTGAATGTAAATTCAAGTGTTTTTGGCGGATTCGGTGTGAACAACAAATCTGAAGCATATACAAAGGAATTGTTTGATAATACAAATACCCCATCTGCGCGAGCCACAAACAATGACCGTCTTACGGGTTTTCAAAAGTCTGAATATGAAAAAAGAGATATCGATTTGCCTTTATCACGTCCTAACAAGTTAGTAAATGCAAGAAATGCTGTACCTAAAACATCTATGGGTAAAACCAATGAGGTACAGGTAGGTGCTACAATCAAGCATGAACGGTTTGGAATAGGTAAAGTAACTGCTGTTTCTGGCGATCCGGAAAGCAGAAAAGCAACCGTAGAATTTGAAAATTCAGGAGTAAAACAGTTGTTGCTGAAGTTTGCCCGATTTGATATTATCGGCTGATCGTCAATCTTTGTGCTTCTTTTCCCATATACGTCTGCGAATAAGCATATCTGTAATCAAAAGTAACAGACATACAGATGCAATAGAGATAATAGCCGGATTTATATTTATAGCGGGCATGCTGAATGAGAAATCAGTTTCTATTGGTTGTATCTCCGGTTTTATAGAAAAATCTAACCACCACAGAATAATCGCAGGGATACCCAAGATTCCTAAAATTCCACCAATTATGGCTAAAATACTTTTTGCAGAGATCGGTTCTTTCTTGGTTTGCTTTTCTGTTATAGCATGTATGCTTTGCATCAGGCGGCTTTCAAAGCCGACTGATGGTTTGTCTAATTTCATTTCCTGAAATAAACCCCTTAGTCTGTCTTTATCTTCGTTCATTGCTGTATGAGTTTATTTATTTCAAAGTTCATAAATTTTCTTATTCTGTGCAACTTTACTTTTACATTTGCTACACTATTACCTGTTATATTACTGATATCCTGTATGCTGTTGCTGTTTAAATAAAACATTGTTATTAGCATTGCATCATCAGGCGGCATCTTTCTCAGTACCTTATCCAAATATACCAATTGTTCTTCTGTACTGATTTCATCCATTGCGTTTGACATCTCACTATCGGGTATATTGTCGAAACGATCTTCAATGGGAGTAAACTCATGTTTTCGTTTACGCAGTTCCGAAATGGTTGTGTTATATGCTATCCGGTACAACCAAGTTCCGAAACCGGCTTCTTCCCGATATTGATCTAAAGACTGAAATACCTTAATAAACACTTCCTGAGTAATATCTTCTGCATCAGCACGGCGGGAGACGATTTTTCCGACAATGGTGAATACCATTCTCTCGTATCGGCGGACAATATGGACAAATGCATCGGTATTTCCGCTTTTGACCTGCCGTATGTAAAAGATGTCGTCTAACTCAGCCATACCCGTATGACGCATGTTTATGTGATAGGTTACAAATGTAAGAGTAAAAAATATTATGAAAAATTTTCTGACAAGTTTGTAACCTTCTAAAATATGCTGCGTCAAAATAGACAAACAAACAAAAAATGAAATGTTTAACTTAAAATAATTGTGATATGAATGATTTAGTTCCAATTTTTGTGATGGGTATTATAACCCTTGGTATCTATAAGATATTTGAATTGTTTGTCCGTCGTAACGAGAGAATCTCTATAATTGAAAAATTATCAAATGTCGATCCGGAAACGTTGAAACATCGTATAAACTTTCCTGTATACAAGGACGAAAGTATTGGTTCATGGTCTATCCGTATAGGATTGCTTCTGATCGGTGTCGGTTTAGGAGTTATTATTGCTACAATAGTGGATATCTCGACAGCCATTCCTAGTTATTATAAAGGTCAGCTTGTATATGATTCGATGCGTTCGGTAGATGTGCTATATCCTTCTTGTGCAGCTGTATTTGGCGGTATAGGCCTTGTTATAGCTTATTTTATAGAAAAAAAGAAAGATAAAAAAGATTAAGCCGCGATGAGAGAATTGTTTCCGATTTTAGTGACGTTAGGTATTCTTGCAGCCGTTTTTGGCCTGTGGTACTCTGCCCGTAATAACGGATGGTTTGTAGATAAGAGAGCTGATGATTTTAGTATCTGCCGTATGAGTTCGGATACATTATCTTTCCTCTCGAAATATCCTAATTATGGTGTGCGGGGGTGGAGTGCTTCCCGAGACAATGATGATATTCTGCATGTTTCATTTGATTTGTCAAAGAATAGTAGTCGAAATCAGGTAACAATGGCTATAGATACCATAAACGTAAAGCGTATAGAATTATACGGGATAGTATATAATATAAAAGACTTTCCTGTGTGTAAATAATTTAAGGATGAATCATTTTTTGAAGACATCTGGTTAAAAGCAGGTGTCTTTTTAATTGTTTAGTTAAAAAACATAAAAAGTTTATGGAATTAGTGATAAATATGTAATCTACTCTACTAACATATAGTAAAGTGACTAAAAAGTAAGAGTAATTTATATCTTAGTTCGCTGAATTATATTCAACTAAAAAAACAACTCTAAAGACAATCTTATGAAAATCCGTACTTTTTTTATCATTCTGTCTGTAATGGTTTCTACCTTAGCCAGTGCTCAGGCACCTTTGCCGGTTAATGTTCAGATCAAAGGGCAGGTAGTTGATTCTTTAACGAACGAAGCTGTTTCGTATGCTACCATTAAGGTGATGGCTAAGTCTAGTCCTGAAGTATTAAAAGCTGTTGCAGCTGATGATAATGGCAAATTTCAACTCCCTATGAATAAAAAGGGAGAATATATTCTGTCGATAGAATATATCGGTAAAAATGCCATAAAGAAAGATATTGTAATTGGTGACCAAAAGGTGATGGACTTAGGCAAAATATTAATGACAGAGAAGACCTTGTCGGAGGTCGTTATTACTGCTCAAAGGCCTTTGGTACAAGTCGATTTAGATAAGATTGTTTATAGCATGGAAAGCGATCCTGAAGCTAAGACTAATAATGTATTGGAGATGTTGAAGAAAGTTCCAATGATTACTGTTGATGGAGACGAAAATATACAATTGAAAGGGTCTACCAGTTTCAAAATATATATGAATGGAAAGCCTTCGAATATGATCTCTAAAAATCCGAAAGAAATTTTACGTGGTATGCCAGCTAATACGGTGAAAGATATACAGGTTATAACTGATCCGGGTGCAAAATACGATGCTGAAGGTGTAACGGGTATTATCAACATCATTACCCAAAGCAATTCTTCGATGGGCGGATATACGGCAACCGTGAATGGCGGTGTTAGAGAACGCGGCGGATTTGGCGGTTATGATGGTGGTCTTTATCTTTCAATGAAATATGGGAAAATTGGGTTTACAGGTAGTTATAATTACTATGACTGGCGTCAGCCTGAAGGAGGTTATACTTCCTTTAGAGAGGATTTAAGGAATACCGATTATGCAAAACAGAATAGATATCTATCAGGAAACGGAACATCTAAGAATAAAGGTAATGGTCAATATGGATCAGGAGAACTCAGTTTCGAGATTGATACTCTCAATCTTATCAATGTGGGCTTTAACCGTTATTATGGAACAAGTAAAGGGCGAACAGAATCGTTAACTGAGATGTTTAGAGACGATCATACTACTACAACTTACAGATATGATCAATTAGGAAACACCAAAGGCAATTATGGTGGTACAGATATAAATGTAGATTATCAGCGAACTTTTAAGAAAAAAGATCAACTATTCACAGCCTCATACCGCTTGAGTTTAAACCCTAATGATTCGGAATCCAATAGCGATATTGGTGACCATTCGGGAGTACTCCCGTCTTATGTAACAACTAATAAGCAGTTCTCAGACGCAGAGATGAAAGAGCATACTTTTCAGGCTGATTTTGTTACTCCTTTTGGTAAAATTCATAGTTTAGAGGCTGGACTTAAATATATCATACGCTTAAACGAAAGTACGAGTGGTTATGATGTATGGGATGGTGTTGCTTGGGAAAATGTATCAAGACCAACATCAGACCGCTTTAAACATGAGCAAGATATTCTATCGGCATATGGAGGGTACAATGCCAAGTTTAAGAAATGGGGCGTAAAGGCAGGGTTGCGTTACGAGGCCACATGGTTGGATGCTAGATTTCCAATAAAGTCTGACGCAAATTTTAAAACTGATTACGGTAATCTTGTACCATCGCTTACTGTTACATATCAGATAAAACAGGCGCAAACGATAAGGTTTGGTTATAATATGCGTATTTCACGTCCCGGAATCTGGCAACTTAACCCGAATGAAGATTCGTCGGATCCTAGCAATGTAAGACAAGGTAATCCGAATCTGGATGCGGTGAAGAGCCATTCGTTGAATACAAATTATAGTTTCTTTAATCCGAAGTTGAATTTCAATTTAAACTTATCTTATAATTTCCAAGATAATGGAATAGAAGATATCAGTACATTTGTGAATGATGTTAGATATACTACATATGAGAATGTAGGAAAAGGAAGTAATTTAGGTCTTAGTGGATATGTCAATTGGAGCCCAAACCAAAAAATTCGAATCTATTCGAATCTGTCAGGACGATACACAGATATAAAATCTAATATATCAGGTGAAAGGAATCATGGTTTCTCCGGTAATCTTTGGGGTGGAGCACAATATTCGTTTCCTAAATCGTTAAGATTTTATCTGAATGTTGGCGGTTCTACACCTTATATAAGTTTGCAGAATGAGGGCTCATCCTATTTCTTTCATAGTGTGTCAGTAAGCAAAGGCTTTATGGCCGAAAAATTGAATTTCAGAGTTTATGCTCAAAATCCATTAAAGAAAAATAATGAATGGAAGAGCAAAGTCTGGTCTCCGGAGTTCTTTAGTGAAAGTATATCTACCAGTCAGATGCGAGGATTCGGAATCTCAGTTTCATACCGTTTTGGAGAAATGAAGCAACAGATAAAGAAAGCTAAACGTGGTATCAATAATGATGACTCTATGGGTGGTGGACAAAGCAATCAAGGTGGCGGACAAGGTCAATCCGGTGGCGGACAGAATTAAAAGGACTATATAAAACAACAGCCTCTAAATTGAATATTTAGAGGCTGTTGTTTTATATAATTGAAAACCTATTTGGGTAAGGTAAAAGCAATTGGTACCATAACTTTCATTGCAATAGGCTTTCCGTCTTTTATACCCGGTATCCAATCCGGCATTTTCTTTATCAGATAATAAGCTTCTTCATTACATTCGTAGAAAAGGCCTTTGAATAGCCAAATGTTGGATATTTTTCCTTCTGCTGATATCTCCAGATTAAAAACGACACGTCCTTCTATACCATATTCTATAGCCCGTTTAGGATATTTCATGTTTTTTTTGAAATAGGCCTCCATCCCTTCTATACCTCCGGGGAATTTTGGTGCATGATTGAGGCTATCTTCTTTAAGCACTGTTTCCTCTTGAGGTTGTTCCTCGATGAGTGGTGTTTCTGTTTTGGGTGTTTCCTGTATAGGTTCTTCAACAGGCTTTTTAGATTGTTCTATAAGAGCTTCAGTTATTGAGAATGTAACAGTCAGATGGTGGGTGTAATCCGTCGCTTCTCCATTTTCTTTGGCAGGTATCCATGATGGCATAGATTGTATTACGCGCAATACTTCATCGTCTGCATCGGGGTCAAAACCTCTGGTTATTTCTACATCTTTAACTTTACCATCTTTATTGATAGTAAATTTAAGATCGAGGCTGCCTTCCAACTTTATTTTGATAAGTATTGGAGGGTATTTTATATTATCCGAAAGATATTTGTAGAAATTACTTTCACCTCCCGGAAATTGAGGGGGAGCAGTGTTTAGTATATTATTCGAAGCCAGTTTCGCTGTTATTGGCTCTTGCGCCAATAGGACATTTTGGAAGCTGAAAAATACAATAAAAAGAACTAGAGTTTTACGCATCATATAAAATAATCGAATATGACTACTATTTTACAACAATTTTCAGATTCTATCATCTTATTTCGTAATAAATAATCTTTTTCAATGAGATTTAACAAATTATTTATTATTCAGTTTGCTATGCTTGATACCATAAGTAAAGTAAATGATAAAACCTATAATTGTCCAGCCGATCAGCCGTGCCCACGTACTCCACGGTAAAGCTACCATTTGCATAATGCATATAGCTGCACCAAGTAACGGGACAAAAGGAACTAGCGGAGTTTTGAATGGTCGTTTCAATTCTGGTCTTGTTTTGCGAAGAACGATGATGGATAGGCAAACAATTGTAAATGCCATCAGTGTACCTATGGATACAAGTTCGCTTAATACGTGTAACGGAAATAATCCGGCAAATATGCCTGTAACAATACATGCAAAAATGGTTGCATTGTGAGGCACTCCATGTTTACTGTTTATTTTAGAAAATATTTTTGGCAACAATCCATCTTTCGATATCGCATAATATATGCGCGACTGTCCCAACATCATTACCAGAATTACCGAACTAAGTCCTGCAATAGCTCCTAACTTAATCAGTGGGCTTAACCATGCTAAACCTTCACCTGTTTGATCGATTGCTAATGCGATAGGTGCAGCTACATTCAGCTCTTTATAATTTACAATTCCTGTTAATACGGTAGTAACAGCAACATACAATAGGGCACATATAAGTAGTGAGATTAATATTCCTTTAGGCATATCTTTTTGAGGGTTTTTTGCCTCTTGTGCTGCTGTGGATAAAGCATCGAATCCTAAAAAGGCATAAAATACCACTCCAGCTCCCCGTAAAATACCGCTCCATCCAAATTCGCCGAACTCTCCAGTATTTTCTGGTATATAAGGATGCCAATTGCTGACATTAATGTACGACAGCCCAAATCCTATAAAAAGAAGTATTACACTAACTTTTATGACAACAATTACATTATTAACGAAAGCTGATTGCTTGATACCGCCTATCAGAAATGCAGATATGGTAGATACAATAAATACAGCGGGGAAGTTTATTATACTACCTGTCCATATCCATCCTTCATCGGTATGATCGAATGTTGCATAGGCTATCTGTTGAGGTAAGTCTATGCCCCATCCATGTAGCAAGCTCATCATATACCCCGACCAACCGACGGCTACGCTGGAACAGGCAAACAAATATTCAAGAATAAGTATCCAGCCTATAAACCATGCCAAAATCTCTCCCATAGTAGTGTAGCTATAAGAATAAACACTTCCGGCAACAGGAATCATGGCTGCAAATTCGGCATAACAGAGTCCTGCCATAACACAACCCAAGGCAGAAATAAGGAAAGAAATAGTAAGTGCAGGCCCGGCATAACTAGCAGCGGCTTGTCCTGCAATTACAAATATTCCCGTACCCACTATTGCACCGATGCCCAGTGCCACCAGATTGGTTGCAGTGAGGCTGCGTCTGAGTCCTCCGTTATCCTTAGTAGATTCTGCTAGAATAGCTGAAATGTCTTTTTTCTTGAATAGTCTGTCTATCATTTTTTCTAATTTGCACAAAAATAAGGAAAATGTAATGAAATGCTAAATGTTTGTCATTCTTTAAAAGATAATGTTATTTGAAAATGTTTTTTAGAATAAAGCTTATCTTTGTTTTCAATAAAACTTGCTGAATATGAAAATTTCAATTATCGGAGCCGGTAATATGGGAGGGGCGATCGCTTGTGGCCTAGCTGTAGGTGGAAGTATTTCTCCGAAGAATATTACTGTTATTGATCATAAAGGAAAAAATGTAGAACGCTTAAAAGCATTTTGCGAAGAATTGAATGTCGTTGTTGCAGATTATTCATCTCTTTCGAAATCTGATATTGTAATTGTAGCAGTCAAACCATGGATGATAGAAGACGTTCTTAGAACACATCGAGCATTACTGAATACAAAGCAATTAGTCGCATCGGTTGCATCGGGCATTACGTTGGCTCAGTTGCAGGAATGGACAAGCATAGATCAATCTGTTTTCCGAGTGATGCCTAATACGGCTATTTCGGTTTGTCAGAGTATGACATATATTGCCTCAAGAGGGGCAAGTGAGATTCAAATTCAACAGGTAAGTGAAATTTTTGCTGCTTTAGGTAAAGTTGAGCTGATAGATGAAAAACTCTTTTCGGCTGTAACTTCCCTTACTTCATGTGGAATAGCCTTTGCTTTTCGCTATATCAGGGCTGCAATGGAAGGTGGTGTCGAGATGGGGATTTATCCCGATCAGGCAAAGAATGCCGTTTTGCAAACGCTCAGAGGGGCTATAGAGTTGCTGGAAGCAAATGGAACTCACCCCGAGGTAGAGATAGATAAGGTGACAACAGCAGGCGGTACTACTATTAAGGGGCTGAATGAAATGGAGCATGCCGGCTTCTCTTCGGCTGTAATCAAGGGGTTGAAAGCCAGTAATGTAAAGTAGAGGAATGGCGGTAGTGGTAAGTGTCATTATTGTAAATTATAATACATCTGAATTACTGGACAATTGTATTGATTCAGTGCAATTAAAAACAGAGGATGTCAACTATGAGATAATTGTAGTAGATAATAACTCTGAAAAGGGATCACTCGATCATCTTATTAAAAAATACCCGACGGTAAACTTCATCTTCTCGGAAGAAAATCTAGGCTTTGGACGTGCCAATAATCTAGGTGCTACTAAAGCAAAGGGTAAGTATTTACTCCTGCTGAATCCTGATACTTTATTGGTCAATAATGCTATTGCCGTTCTGACTGATTTTATGGAAGTAAATCCGGAATCAGGAGTTTGTGGCGGAAATCTTTACAAAGCAGATAATAGCCCTGCAATCTCGTATCATACAATGGATTTTTATGCCCGAGAATGGAGAATTTTCTTCAATAAAAAATGGCCTTTAGGTTTTAACGATACGGATAAGCCGAAATACGTGAATGTGATTATGGGAGCAGATTTATTTATACGTAAAGAATTATTCGACCGACTGAAAGGATTCGATCCTGACTTTTTTTTATATTTCGAGGAAGTTTATCTTTGCGATCAGGTGCGTCGTTTGGGCTATAAAGTGACTTCGGTTCCTCAGGCGAAGATAATTCATTACGAAGGTGCTGCTGCCGAAAATAAGAATGAAGAACTCAATAAATGGTCTTATCAGGAGCATTGGTATAGCAAATTCGTGTATTTTAGTAAAACCGAAGGATGCTTTAAAACCTCTTTGCTTTATCGTGCAAATATGCTGAAAATGAGTATGGCATTATTTGTTTATACCATAACAGGCAATAAGAATAAGTTAGACTATTGGAGTAAAAAGGCTCATGTTTTGAAGCAAACATATTCGCGATACCACCAATATCTAAAAGATCAGATTATTCTATAATGCACTTTTCTTCTATCGAGATGCCGAATAATGCAAAATCATATTTTGCCGGATCTTCTGGATCAAGGATTCTTAAATTATTGGTGAGTTCAATAGCTGCTTGCCAATCGGGCTTGTCTCTTTCAAGTAGTCCAACCTTGCGTGCTGTACGTTCTACATGAAGGTCTAACGGACAGATAAGCTGAGATGGATTTGTTTTAGACCATAAGCCGAAATCTACTCCTTTATCATCTTTTCTAACCATCCATCTTAGGTACATATTTAGCCGCTTACAGGCTGATTTCTGAGTAGGAGAGGGAATATGTTTGCGAGTTCGGGTTGGAGCGTCGGGATGAGAAAAGAAATATGAGCGAAAATGGTTTAACCCTGCTTCCACACCCATGTCTTCTTTAGGGAAAAAGGCATCTTCGAGACTATTATAATTTGAATAATGACTTTTCATAAACTCAATACAGTAAAGTAGATCTGTATCGTTAAATGTCCGATGCTTAAAGCCCAATAATTTCTTCAAGTCGGTATCACTATGTCCTGTGATAAAGTCATGAGGCGCATTATCCATTCTGTCACCCAATTCTTTACACTTTTTGATTATTGTTTTCCGCTGTCCCCAGGCGAAAATGGCAGCGAAGAATCCCATTATCTCCTTGTCCTGTTTGAGTTTGAAACTATGAGGAATACATATTGGGTCGTTGGGTATAAAATCAGGTGTATTATACTGTTCGACTTTTTTGTCGAGAAAATCTTTTAATCTTAATACCTGTATATTTCCCATATTTAATATTTTGAAGGATGAAGATATAAAAAAATAGCCTGGTTTTATACCAGGCTATTCTTCTTTATAATCAGTTTTTAGAATAATAGATTTCTGATGTCGCTGTTTGCTAAATATTTTGCAAATTCAACATCATTAGCTATATCTAGTTTTGAAGCACCTTTGTCAATAGCTGATTTTAGATTTCCAGCTACGCCGGCAGCATTGTTTGTTCTTGCAGCAACAATAGCAGCTAAATAATAAGATGTAGCGTCTTTGCTAGAAACTGCATCTAATGTTTGTTGAGCTTTATTGTAATTTTTTGTCAATATTTGGGCCAATGCTGCATTGTTTGATTTTGCATCGCCAAATGATTGAACGGCTCTGTTGTAATCACCTTTTTGGATGTATAACAATCCTAAAGTTTCACCTAGTGAGTTTGATCCTGCTGCATTACCTAATAATTGTTCTGCTTTTGCAGTATTTCCTTCCGATAATGAGATTAGGGCAAGATTCATATTTGCTTCAGGAGCACGAGATGATACCTGAGCAGCCTTGTTGAATGCTTGTACTGCATTGGCAGTTTTTCCGTTTTGGAAATAATATGCACCAAGATTATTCCATCCACGGTAGTCGTTAGGGAATCTTTGTGTAATTGTAGTATATACTTTTTCTTTTGATACACCGTCTAGGTTAGCAGCATAAAGCAATTCTTCTACGCTTAGTTCCGAGATTCCATTTCCTGTAGCAGCAGCTTTCAATTCTTCGTCTGTTTTACCGATTACTTCCACGTTAGCCATCAAGCGAGAACGACGAAGTTTAGGTAGGATAGTTTCAGCTAAATCGCTGTATACTACTGAAATGTTTTTAATTTCTTTTTCTCTGGTTTCAGGATCTTGATACATAGACAATACTCTTAATACAAGGTCTTTGTCTTGAAGGCTAGATGCTTGTACTAATTTTTGGAATCCGTCCCAGTCTTGAGCTGTGTATTTTGAGTTAATCTCAACATCTAAAGTGCTTTTCTTAAACTCTTTGTTCAGATATCCCGAAGTATTCTTTTCACGTTGTTCAGCTAGTTTCTCATTCAACTTGTAACCTCCATCAGGAGAAGCGTATGCAGATACTTCAACATTTACGTTCTTACGTTCGTTTTTGTCTGCTTCTTTTACAAGATCTTTCCATGCGCTCAGATTAGTTGAGTTTAGTTCACTTGAACGTAACTCAGCACGCTGAATAAGGAACATGATATCAGCATCATATGTTTCCTTAATTATGCGTTGGAATGCATCAGGAGCAACAGCCGGAGTTGATGTTGCAGCACTTGCCAGAGCAGGTGTAGCTATGACTCCATCTGCAATTTTCACATCCGGAAATCCTGAGATTTGTTTATTTCCTCTGTAGAAATCGAAACGAAGATATAATTCAGATTTTTTCATCGCAGGGATGTAATCAAATTCTGATTTCATTGTAATTGTTCTTCCTGCTTCATAAGGAACAACAACGCCATTTCCTGCTACTTTTTCACCTTGATATGTATAGGCTGTGCCTAAAGCTTCTCCATTTTGATATTTCAAAACAGGAGTTACTACAATAGTGGTGTTTTTTTCGAACCATTTAGCCGGAAAACGTCCGTCAATCGTAACCGGAACTTTGTTTGCTACTAGCTCGAGAGGCGATGGAGTCGTAGTAAACAGAGAGTTAGATAAAGGTGGTAAGTTCTTTTTGCTACAAGATGTCGCCAATATAGCAGCAAGAACGATCATCGATAAAATTAGATGTAGATTTAACCTTTTCATAGATTTTTAAGTTAATAAATTTATTGTAATTTTCATTGAGTTTCCTTTATACAAAGCTAATTTTTTTATTTCTGATAATAAAATGCTTTACTTCAATTTTAATTATTCATTACTTTTTTTAATCTTTTAGTAATTTGACGCTTAACGAAGATGGTGTATAAATGCCTTTTTCGCTCAGGACAGTATATATTTCCTCATTAAGAGCAACATTTATTGTGGCATAATCATTACTATTGGCCCATACCCGTATAGTGACATCAATAGAGCCATTATTTACCAGAGTTAGTCCAACGAATGGTTCAGGTGTTCCCTTGATGAGGGAATTCTTTTTTATTATAGAGAGCAGTGTGCTTTTCAGATCTTCAATATCAACTCCGTAATTTATAACAAATGTAATGTCGATGCGTCTCTCTTTTTGAGTTGATACGTTTGTTATTGTACCTGTTGATAACGGTCCGTTCGGAACATATATAGTCTTATTATCTCCTGTGAGTAGTACTGTGTATAATATCCCTATCGATTGTATTGCTCCATCTGTGCCTTGCGCAATAATTCGATCTCCAACTTTAAACGGTTTATTTACCAGCAACATAACTCCTCCTGCAAAATTGGACAGATTATCTTTCATCGCCATACCGACAGCAAGTCCTGCGGCAGCTAATACTGCGGCAAATGATGTGGTCTGAATCCCCAATATGTTTACAACAATAAGAAATAAAATTATTTTTAATGTTATACTGGCCAGACTATCGAGAAAGCTTTTAACGGTTTCCTCAACTTTTCTTCTGGTAAGGAAGCGATTGATCAATTTGCGTAACCAGCCTATTACCCATCGTCCGATAATGAATACAGCAGCAGCAGCAAGAAGTTTCATCCCTAATGTTACGGCGTGATCCATTAATTGGTTCAATAGTTCATCTAGTTTAGATATCTTCGCATCTGAAGAAATATCCTGAGGAAGAATGTCAAGTAGCATAGATTCTTTTTTATGAAGTTGTTTCTAAATAAAAATATGATATTCCTTATAATAAGAAGCGCCTAAACATTTAATTTGTAAGGCGCTTGTGTTGGTTATTTATTTTTCTTTGATGTCTATCTTGAGATTTAGCTCGTCTAACTGTTCCTGATCGATGACCGAAGGTGCGTCTATCATAACATCCCTCCCCGAATTATTCTTAGGGAAGGCTATGCAATCCCTTATACTATCGAGTCCGGCAAATAGGGAGACGAGCCGGTCGAGGCCGAAAGCCAAACCTGCATGCGGAGGTGCTCCATATTTGAACGCATTCATAAGGAAGCCGAACTGGGCTTGAGCTTTTTCTTCTGTGAATCCTAATACTTGGAACATCTTTTTCTGCAATTGACTGTTGAAGATACGTACAGAACCACCGCCGACTTCGACACCGTTGATTACCATATCGTAGGCATTTGCACGTACAGCACCGGGATCGGAATCAAGCATAGCTATATCTTCCTCTTTAGGGCTCGTGAATGGGTGGTGCTTGGCAAAGAAACGGCCTAGCTCCTCATCTTTTTCTAATAAAGGGAAATCGATAACCCATAGACAGTTAAATTTATCTTTGTCACGCAATCCAAGTTGTTCTGCTACTTCAAGACGAAGTTCGCATAATTGCTTTTGAGCTTTTTCTGTCTCGCCGCATATAATAAGGATAAGGTCTCCCGGTTCAGCCTGACAGCGTTCAGCCCATTTTTGCAAATCTTCTTGGTTATAGAATTTGTCTACAGACGATTTTAGCGATCCATCAGCTTCGTAACGCACATAAACTAATCCTTTAGCTCCAATTTGTGGGCGTTTTACGTAATCTGTAAGAGCATCCAGCTGCTTGCGAGTATATGTCGCAGCTCCCTTGGCACATATCGCTCCTACATATTCAGAAGAATCGAAAACTACGAAATCTTTTCCGGTAGTAAGGTCTTTGATTTCAACGAACTCCATACCGAAGCGGGTGTCCGGTTTGTCCGAACCATAATATTTCATAGCATGCGCATAGGTCATGCGAGGAAAATCGGGGATTTCAATACCTTTTACTGTTTTGAACAGATGTTTTGTCAATCCTTCGAACATGTTAAGTACATCTTCCTGATTAACATAAGACATCTCACAGTCTATTTGCGTAAATTCCGGTTGACGGTCGGCACGAAGGTCTTCGTCACGGAAACATTTTACTATCTGAAAATAACGGTCGAACCCAGATACCATCAATAATTGTTTGAATAGCTGAGGCGATTGCGGCAAAGCATAAAATTCTCCCGGATTCATACGGGAAGGAACAACGAAGTCGCGAGCACCTTCGGGTGTAGAACCTATTAAAACAGGAGTTTCTACTTCTAAAAACTGGCGTTCGTCCAGATAACGACGTGTTTCGAATGCTATTTTGTGACGGAGTTCCAGATTTTTACGTACTGTATTGCGACGCAAATCTAAATAACGGTATTTCATACGAATATCGTCACCGCCATCAGTTTCATCTTCGATGGTGAATGGGGGAACTTCTGATGTATTAAGTACAACCAGCTTGTTGACAATAATTTCTATTTCACCGGTTGGAATGTTCATGTTTTTACTCGAACGCTCTTGTACAGTACCTGTTACCTGTAGTACATACTCACGTCCCAGTTTGTTTGATTGTTCGTATAGATCCGCATTCACATCTTTGCTAAATGCCAACTGTGTGATTCCGTAGCGGTCGCGCAGGTCGACAAAAGTCATTCCTCCTCCGAGTTTGCGTACTCTTTGCACCCATCCTGCAAGGGTTACTTCTTTATTCGCATCCTTCAGACTAAGTTCTCCGCACGTATGATTTCTGTACATAATATTTTGTCGTATTTAGTAAACTTGTTTAATAATATCCACAGCCAGACTATCCACTTTGCCCTCTATAGCTTTTACAAAAGCCTTGAAGTGTGTGCTCTCGTTATGTAGATCTATTGCCGCTTGAGATTTCCATGTTTCCAAAATCGTATATTTCAACGGGTTTTGGCAATCCTGATGAAGGTCATACGAAATGTTTCCATCTTCTTTACGTGTTTCATCCACCACAGTGTGCAATATTTCTTCTATCTCTTTCTGGTATGTAGCTTTTACTACAATAGCAGCGATAATCTTTAATTCCGTCATGCTGTAAATCTTAGTGTTTTGAGGTTACAAAAATATAGATTTTATTTGTGTTTCGTATACATTTCAGGCTAATGTTTAAAACAAAAAAGCACTATACTCGGCTGTATAATGCATTTTTTGTATTTGCTTATATTTTTATTTACATAAACGGAGAAAATCGGACACGATAGAGTCGCTAACACCCATTTCCTGAGCTTTCAGAAAATCTTCTTTGGCCATTCGTTTGTCATATTGGGCCAATCTCAATTGTCCTCTGAGTATATAAATTAATGGATCACTGATTCCAAGTTCCAACGACTTACTGATATCTTCATTGGCTCGTGCCAGTTTATTCAATTGCAGGTAGCATTCGGCACGGTTGAAATACAATTCTGCATTCGATTTGTTTTTGTATATCAAATCGGTATAGTATTCCTCAGCCTCTTTCCAGTTTCCTCTTCGTTTCATAATAAGGGCTATTCCCATTTTACCCTGAAGGCTTTCGGGTACGATGGAGACAATTTTTTCGAAATCATCTTCAGCAGATAACAATTCTTTATTGTAAAGATGTAATAATCCCCGACGATACAGTGCTTCCAAATCGTTTGAATCGAAAAGTAGGATGGCATTGTAATCTTTCATTGCCTCACCATATTCTCCCATTTCACAGTATAGCGCGGCCCGGCTATGTCTCAAAAATATTTTTTCGGGAAATCTGTCGATAGCTATATTGTATGATATCAGTGCGTCGTCGTATTTTCCTAAATTACGTTGTATCGTTCCCAAATTGACCATCAACATGACATTGTTGGGATTAGCTGGTTCTTTTCGCAAAGCGGCTTTTAATGCTTGTTCGGCAGAAAAGTAGTCTTTCTTATCCAAATAGTCCATCGATTTGGTTACCATTTCTTCATATGTTTGAGCTGAAAGTATGGTAGTGCAAAGAAGAAGAAAAGTAATAGTAAATATTTTTTTCATTAATTATCGTAAATGTTACTGCAAATGTACTTTTATTTAACTTATTAGATAAAGCCATATTGCCTAAAAACAATTAAAAAAACTATAAGCGGGCTTTAAAATTGTTATTCAGTTTTTTTACTTTGCTCGTAGCCTGTACCGAATCGTGGCAATAAATGAGCGTATAGCTCTCCTTTTCGGCCTCGATGAGGAATCTTTGTTTTTCTTTAGCTGAAGTTAAGGCGCATATGTCGTATGCAGAAATCCACTCGAGTGGAACATGGGCAGAAGTGGGTATAAGATCTCCGGGAAAGGTATAAATGCCATCGTATTCTGTTTCTATGTAGGCTACTAATTGGCCTGAGCTGTGCCCATCGAATAATCTCAAACCGAAGCCTTTACTTATCTGTATATCTTCTTTTACTAAATTAAGAAGTCCGGCTTCATATATTGGCATAATGTTTTCGGCAAATATAGAGTCTGCTTCTAGTAGATTCGGATTTTGAAAATTTTCCCATTGTTTAAGACTTAACCAATACCTCGCATTTTTGAAAGTTGGTATTATGTTCCCGTTTTCGTCTTTTCGTGTAGCATGTCCACAGTGATCGAAATGAAGGTGCGTAAGTACCACATCGGTTATTTCGTCTGACCTATGCCCAAGGCCATGAATAGAATCTTCTATATTAATCAATGAATGTGGTTGATAGTAAGACGCCTTGCCCAGATGTTTGTTGCCCATTCCCGTGTCGATAAGTATTTTTCTGTCATTAGATGTAACTAAAGCACACCGCATAACTAAGGGGCATAGGTTCTCGTCGTTCGACGGATATTTCCGTGACCATGCTCGCTTGGGGATAGCACCAAACATAGCGCCTCCGTCTGCCATAATATATCCACTGTCAATTATATTGATTTTATACATAACATTTTTATAAAATATAGTACTAATATACAAAGAAGAGACGGTTTCACAACCATCTCTTCCCATCTTAACACTAATATAAAACTAACATATACTATGATAAAAACAGGTAAAAAACCAACTAAACAATCTATCTAACACACTATGAAAAAAGTAAATCTATACCTGTTTTGTTATTACAACGTCATTTATGATATCTTTGTTCAGATTTTATGTATTTATTTTTTCTTTAAGGTCTATAAAATACTCTTTTTTATCTTAAAATAGTTGATTTTTATAGCTTATTCTTCATAATTCGTACCTTTGTAACTTTAAAAAGAAAAACGGAATGCTGATAGCTCAACAACTAAAAGAAACGAATATTGCCGAGTATCTTATATATATGTGGCAGGTAGAAGACCTGATACGGGCTAACAACTTGGATGTAGACAAAATAGAAGAGCAAATAATCTCTCGGTTCAATCAGCCGGATAATGTAAAAAGAGAGATAAGAGAATGGTACGAGAATCTTATCGATATGATGAGAAGAGAGAATGTCGTGGAGAACGGACATTTGATTATTAATAAAAATGTTATATCGGATCTTTCTGAGCTACATATACGTCTGCTTAAAAATGCGAACGAAAATGAATACTCGGAACAATATTATAAAACGTTACCTTTTATTGTAGAGTTGCGCTCGAAATCACCTAATAAAGATATTCCTGAATTGGAAACGTGTTTTTCTGCCATGTATGGTTTCTTGTTAATGAAATTGCAGAAAAAAGAAATTTCCGGAGAAACTCAGGCTGCCATTTCCCAAATTGGTAACTTTCTACGTTTGCTTACACAAAAGTATAAAGACGAAAAAGAGGGTAAGCTTGACTTATAATCAATTTGTTGTATCTTAGATATCTGGATACTTGTTGCTAAATTTGTATTCGAGACCAAACAAATACATAATATAGTGTGGACTAGGAAAGCAGTCCTAAGTAATTACACACTGAAAAGTAGATTCATCTACCGCTTTAAGCTTTATAACTTAATCTGAAATAAATAATGTCGACAAAACTTATATTGGCCAGATACATACTCCCTCTTATTTTTCTCTGCTCTCATGCGACAATTTCAGCTGATAATGACATTTATTTCTATCGGTTAGGAGCAAAAGACGGATTGTCTCAGGTGAGTATTATGTCCATATATCAGGATGAGTTTGGTACTATGTGGTTTGGCTCAACAGAAGGCTTGAATAGATACAATGGCCGAGAGATAGAAGTATTCAGACCGGATAGGAAAGGAGAGGGACTTTCGTCAAATACGATATACGAAATATGCGGAAATAAAAATGGAGCTATATATATGCGTAGCGATCGGGACTTGATTCGCTATGATATTCATACGCAGAAATTTGAGAATATACAACGAGGTGGTGTTGCTGCAATTACTTATGCCCATGGTGCATTATGGGTTGCTATGAAAAATAAGATATTACAATATGATGAACAGTCGAAGCAACTTAAGGAATACGTTGTTCTGAATGATATTAAATCCGGTGTAACTTCAATCTTTTGCGCAAAAGATAAATCGATATGGATTGGTACTTTTTCGGGGTTGTATCTTGTATCAGGTAAAAATCCCAAAGAGCAACAGTGTATAAAAAACACGATATACGTCAACCGGACATATCAGGATCGGAATGGCGATTTATGGATTGGTACTTTTTATGATGGTATATTTGTCGTAGACTCTCAGGGGAATATCAAAGAGAATTATCGTCACAAGCAAAAAGCGAATACCATTTCGAATAATCAGGTAAGGAGTTTCGTTGAAGATGATCTGGGTAATATGTGGGTTGCCACCTTCTATGGCTTGAGCATGTTTAATCCACAGACTAAACAATGGAAACAATACACTAATAGAGATAATATTTCGCATAGCCTTAGCCATTCTTCTGTTTTCTCTTTATATAAGGATCAGCAAGGAACTATATGGATAGGTACATACTTTGGTGGAGTTAATTACTTTAATCCTGATGCCGATATTTTCCGTTTTTACGAGCCTAATTCTATCATTGAAAGTAATTTAAGTTTCCCTTATGTAGGGAGGATGATAGAAGATAAATATAATAATCTTTGGGTTTGTACAGAGGGCGGAGCGTTGAATTGTTTAAATCTGAAAACAAGACAGTTTTCTCGTTATCTGATCAATAAGGCTGATTCAGAATCTCTTATAGGGTATAATCAGAAAGCTATATGGTATAATGAGAAAAAAGACCTGCTCTATATCGGTATGCATAATAGGGGCTTGGCTATACTGGACATAAAGACCAAAGCTACCAGAGTACTCACTAAAAATGAATATCCCGGATCGTTACCGAATAATACGATCAATAAAATGCAGTATTATGATGGTGCACTTTACTTATTGACACAATCAGGCTTAGTGAAAATGGATTTAGAAACCGAACGTTTTTCTCGTGTAAGTGATAATCCTGAAATACAAAAAGCGGTATCGGAAATAGGTATTCATGCATTTCTTATTGATAGCAGGGGGCGTCTTTGGGGGTCAATCGGTCAGGGTGTTCGATCAGTGAACCTGAAAACAGGTAAGGTTAGTGATTATCCCTATGATGAGTCGAACGAAAGATCAATCGGGCGGTTTGATATAGAAGATATGTTCGAAAGCAGTAAAGGTGAACTTTTCTTTGCTACGATGGGAGCCGGTATATATAAGTATAACCCGAAGACAGATGATTTTGATAATTTTACTGAAGAAAAGAACGGCTTATTGAACAATTATTGTTATTACATATCGGAAGCTCCATCGGGTAAGCTTATTCTATTGCATAACAAAGGTTTTGCTTTGTTTGATCCTGAAAATCCGAATGGAGATTTGTTCATATCCTCTTCTAGCTTCCCTATCGTTGGTTTTAATATCGGTAATTCTGCTTATGTAACCCGTGATAAGGAAATATTTGTCGGCGGAATAAACGGGCTGGTGTCTTTTTTTGAAAAAGATCTCAGTAAAGTTGATAAAGATTATTCTATTTTTTTTGATAAGCTATTTATAAATAACGAACAGGTTTTACCGGGAGATAAATTCGGCATACTGAAAGAAACACTACCTCTTTGTGCGGAAATAGATTTGAAGTATAATCAGAATAATATTACTATTGAATTTGCAACGTCCAATTATCTGCAAACCATGACTCACAAATACGAGTATAAATTGGAAGGTTTCAATGAAAACTGGTTGCCCACAAAGACAAGACTGATTTCCTATACAAACTTAAATACTGGAACATACACTTTGCAGATTCGCGAAATGTCGCCGCGAGGAGGCGAAGATGGTAAGGTGTATTCGTTAGTTATCAACATTAAGCCTCCATTTTATCTGAGTACGTTTGCTTTTATTATATATGGAATATTGATATTACTGGCTATTGTAGGAATCTTTCGGTTTTATATATGGCGTACAAAACTGGAAACTACGTTAGAGTTTGAGCGTAAAGATAAAGAACGAATAGAGGAGCTTAATCAGATCAAGTTGAAGTTTTTTACAAGTGTGTCTCATGAGTTTCGGACACCTCTCACATTGATAAAAGGACAGGTTGAAACGCTCCTTCTACAAGGAGAATTGAATCCCAGAACTCATAACAAACTAACTAAAATACACAAGAATACCGACCATCTGCAAAATCTTATCTCAGAATTGCTCGATTTTAGAAAGCAGGAGGAAGGTTTCTATAAATTAAATATTAAGTGCGTCGAACTTATAGCTTATATTCGGGAGATATATAGCTCTTTTGAAGATTATGCTATAAAAGGACAGATAAAATATAACTTAGAGTATTCGGATGAAGAAATTTATGTCTATATAGATCCGGTACATTTTCAGAAAGCAATTTATAATCTTCTTTCAAATGCCTTTAAATATACGTCTTCCGGTGGTGAGATTACATTGAACGTTAAACAACACAAGACTGATGTACTTATTCAGATAATAGACAGCGGGATAGGTATTCCGCCGGAATCACTGAATAAAGTATTCGAACGCTTTTATCAACTCGAGTACCGATCTTCAGGGCTTACATTGGGGACTGGTATTGGGCTTGCTCTTACTAAAGAAATCGTGAATGCCCATAAAGGGGATGTCTCAGTAGAAAGTATGTTAAATGAAGGTAGTGTTTTTACCATAGCGCTTAAACTAGGAACATCTCACTTTTCGGAAGAAGAACTCAATCATGAGGATGTAAATGCAGAAGTGAACACCGTTGATGTTCCCGTTTATGAGGGCGAGAATGATATGATCGTCGAAGACAGTATCACAATAGATGGGGAAAAACCGACTGTGTTGTTGGTTGACGATAATGAATCTTTGTTGGAGATGCTTACAGACTCGTTTACCCCATATTATAATGTATATACAGCTATTAATGGTAAGGAAGGGTTGGATATGATATACAGAGTACAGCCCGATTTGGTTATAAGTGATATAATGATGCCGGAAGTCTCGGGAAAAGAACTGTGCTATAAGATGAAAAACAATGTTGATACAGCTCATATTCCGATTGTACTTCTGACGGCTCAGACTTCCGATAGTCAGATAATGGATGGCTATATGTTTGGTGCAGATGCTTATATAACAAAGCCTTTCAATATAAAAATGTTGATTACACGCTGCAACAATCTTATAAAGAACCGACTCATCCTTTATAAGAAATTTGTTAATCAGAAGGAAGATGTAATGCCATTTGATACTGTAACAGAGCAGGATCAGATATTGATAGACAAAGCTGTGACGATTATTAGAGAAAACTTTGGCAACCCTGAGTTTGATATGAATAAGCTGGCGACAGAGCTAGGGATGGGGCGAAGCAAGCTGTATATGAAGATAAAGGAGATTACAGGTTTTACGCCAAATGAACTGACTCTTAATCTTAAGTTGCAGAAAGCTGCCAATATGTTGGATAATAATCGTCACATGAATGTTTCAGAGATTGCATTCGAACTCGGATTTTCGTCTACGAAATATTTTACAAAATGCTTTAAAACCTTCTATGCTATGGTACCTCAAGATTGGAGGAAGAGGAATAAACCCAAAGCGTAAATAGAATATAAAAGATAAAGGAATCGCCTTCCCCGAACGATTCCTTTATTATTGATTTAGTATTTATAATACCAAATCCTTACCATAATCTATCTTGAATTTTTATAAGTTATCTTTATTTTATTCCATAGGCATTTTTTTCTGATGTGAGATGTTTTATCGGTTTAGGCAATACTACTTGTTCGGGTTTGTCTGTTATCTGTACTATATCTCCTTTTTCTGTTTTTATTTCCAATAATCCATTAGATTTATCTATTACAGAGAAATCTACTTCTTTTTTACCCCATTTTTTGATAGAGAGGTTATCCGTATCCATACCTGTTTGTATGCGACACAAACCGCCTTTTTCACTTTCTATTTGTATAAATATCGTTTTACTGTTATTACGTGATGCACTTATAAGGAAAGCTCCCTCCGTTCTGAAATTGATAAAAGATGCCTGAGGCCAGTTTTTCGGTACGGCAGGAAATACTCTTATTTTATCGTTCCAAGCTTGCAAATAAAGATCCTGCAACGATGCTGTACCTGCCAAAGGTGTCTCTATGACAGGGCCAGTTTCTTTATAGAGAGTGTTCGGCTGAATGTATTTATCTATCAGTTTTTGCAATTGAGTAAGGGCTTTTTCCCCATCTCCCATCATCGAATACATAGACGATGAACCAGTGAACGAATATCCTTGCAGATAGCTAGGCATACTCTGCCAATGTGCTACACTTTTAGAGATCAGTTCCCTATTTTCAGGCTGCTCCCAATTGATAAGATAAAGAGGGTAGATCATCATCAAATGAGAATAATGTCGATGAGAGCTTGTTAGGTTAACATCTTCCCCTATCATAAATCCTTTTTCAGCATCAGTAGGGTAGTCTACTAAGTTGTCCTTAAAATCCTCCCATGTGGAAGCATCCTTATCGTTTAGCTTATAAATATCATTGATATTTAGTAATGTCTTTAATCCCCATTGCAGTAAGGCCAGATCGTAGTTACAATCTTTTGCTGACTTGTATTCAGGAGAGGCTGTTTCCGGCAAATGATATTTTCCATCTTCTCTCTTTTCTCGTATATATGCATAGTATGCAATACTTTTCTTCAGAAGAGGGTATAGCTTGTTCAGCAACTCGTCCTTATTCTGGAGGTATGTACAGTATTGATAGTAATAAAACAGTATCCACGTCATATTACCCACCTCGTACAGCATCTTGTTGGGATCGTTCTCTTTTAATGGTGAATACATATGATAACTAGTACTTCGGCCTATAGCTATGGCGTTCTTTTTCCATTCATCTACCGATACATTTTCGGCCAGATTTGCCACATTATTATTTAATGACTTCCATAAAGGGTTAGACATCTGAGCTCGGTTTGCCGTAAACACAGGAGAATAGGTCAACTGTACATTGAGGTTCATCCATAGTGCCGGCCACGGGGTTTTCTCCATAGCCCACGGACCTTGCAAGTCTATTACATATTTGTCGGGACGGGTAAGACAAGCCAGCTTATATTGTTGTATCCAATAAAAGCTTTCCATTTTTGTATTCCCAAAAGAAACAAAGCTAGAGGGATAATATCTGTGCCACCATTGCTTGTGAGTATTCTCTAGGGAAGAAGCCTCTTTTATTGCGCTATCTATTGTCTCTTTCGCTTTCTTTATGGCTAATTCTTCTGTATTCTCGTGTGAGATGGTTATGACTATACGCCGCATGCTGCCCTTCTTTGTTTCTTGCCAAGCCACGACATATGTTTTTCCTCCCTTTAGATTTTGTACAGACAGATTATAATTGCTCTCTGCATATATTTTTACATCCGGATTCGGATTGTCAAGATATTCCTGAGGGGTATCTTTACTGCCGAATACATAACGGGGGCTAATCGCTTTCAGCGCATTCCAATCCCATTGGAAGTCCGTTTCCTCACCTTTTGTTTCTGTTTCCAGTATAATGATATCTTTGGTGGCATGCACATAGCTTTTGAAGGATATCTTTCCTTTATCGGTTGTGATAGTTCCTGTTGTAGTTGCATCCCATAAACTGAGTCTCATGTTTTCGGAGAGGACTTTGCCGACAGGCTTCATCAGGAAGTATCCAATAGGTAGCCTTGCCCCATCATACAAATTGCTGTATTGAGCCTTATTCGATGGCATTCTGCCTTCTGTTACGTCTACCCTCCCTATATGGAACTTATAGCTGTCTCCTTCTTTATAAATGCTATTTCCTAAAAGCCCATTACCCATTATGGCTCCCGCATAATAGTCCGGTGTTATTTTATTCCAGACTAAATCATGTTGACTTAGAAATGTATCCCAATTGATATCTAAAGGGGTAACTTTCTTTTGTGCATGAAGTTCGTTGAAGAACATCATTGACGAGAGAAAGATGAAGATGGCTCTTAGGAAATAATATCTCATAGGCTATGATTTCTTATTGAGGTTCTTATATCTGATCAGAGCTTCCAAAAAATAATAGTCAGCATAGACTAAAGGCTTATCTATTTCCGATTTATGTGGTATACTACCCACGCTATGCATCAACAAAAAGTCAGCGTTAGCTCCCAATGGAGCTCTGTACGCCGGCGAAGCCAGACTGTGAAGCATTTTTATTGCTGTATCGGTATATGATTGATTTTTTGCATAATCTGCCAGCTCGAAGAGAGCGGAGCATACGATTGCAGCTGCCGAAGCATCCCTTAAGTCTTTACCCGGAAATTCTACGGCATAAGATTTACCTACGGCTGTATATCCTTCTTGTTCTACATTGAAGTCCCACAATGGAACTAGGTCTTCCGGTAGATATTTAAGATAGACATCTGTTGCTTTAATGGCAGCATCCAAAAATTTCTGATCTTTTGTTTCTCGATATACCATTGTAAATCCATATATAGCCCAAGCTTGTCCGCGCGACCACATCGAATTGTCGCTATATCCCTGACACGTTGCCTGATCAAGAACTTTACCAGATATTGTATCATAATTTACTACATGATAAGTCGTAAAGTCTTCTCTGAAATGATATTTAAGAGTCGATTCCGAATGATTCACAGCTATGTCATAATATTTTTTATCTCCTGTTATTTTAGAAGCGTAGAAAAGCATTTCCAGATTCATCATGTTATCTATGATTACCGGATAATACCACTCGGTTGTATCATTCCAGTTTTTTCGGTAGTTCCACGATTTTATAGTCTTTGTTTTATCACTATATCTGGTAGAAAGCGAATTTGCACTTTCTATTAGTATATCTTTATATTCAGGTTTTGATGCTAGTCGTTCGGCATTGCCGTAACTACAGTACATCATAAAACCCAAATCGTGATGTCCGGTGAATGTTTTTAATGGCTCTAACGAAGCAGTCCATTTCTCCGCTTCATCTTTCCATTTAGTCTCCCCTGTTAACTCATAAAGGTACCATAACGATCCTGGAAAGAACCCCGGTGTCCAATCGTACATGCCTGTTACAGCCAGCTCTCCATCGTTCTTCATGGTTCGGGGGTAATTTTTACCTGTCGGTTGTCCTACCGATTGTAGCATCTTGTCCGTTTGGGCAACGGCAAACTCGGTATTTTCTTTTATAAAATTCTCTTTTTCTTTGTTCTGGCACGCAATCACTAATGGAATTACAGCGAGTACAAGAAAAAGTGATTTAAAGCTTCTCAAATTCATTTTTATTAAGATTTAATGATAATTTTATATGTTCCCCTATTACCTGTTTTTTTTGCATTCAACGATATTCTGAATACCTGATCGCCCCATACGTTCGAGAGCTTGGTATCGTCCAGTTCTATTTTTTCCAATAAAGGTTCGAAACTGTTCTTATCATATAGTAGTTGATATGTTTTATTTTTTATCGAGATGGTTATTATTCCCGGCTGAGAAATATTGACCTCTCCCCATGTCATAAAGTTCAATTGATTTACTGTCTGAGCATTTTTTAGATCAAAACTATCTTCGATGATGAGACCTTTTTTCGATAATTTGTAATTCCGTATCCATGAGTTTATGCCTGCTTCAGTTGGATACGACTGAGAAATATCCAGCGAAAAAGTCTTTTTGTTCTTATCTGCTTTTAAATTTCCGGCTTTATATTTTTTACCAAAGCTTTGAGAAAAACCGTTTATTCGTGGAAGATTATGGTAATCACTTTGCATTGTCCATATGCTATACCGCTCGCTACTGAATGTTTGCCTTGTGTATGTGCCTACTCCGACATCAATCAAGACTGGTTCGTTGTCTGCATATAAAGAGAAAGTTCCGGTGTCGTTATGATTGTGGCTTTCATCATTGTAACCTCCTTTGGTGGCAAAGAAGAAACTGCCCTCGCTCATGTAGCAAAATTCAGTATCAGGATACCATGTGAAAGGAGTTACTACATGTACCGGATTGAATTTGTCTATCTCCTCTTCTGACGATAAATCGGCTAAAGTTCTGTACATATCACGTGACAGAGATATCTTTTTAGGATATTCCTTTTTCAGGTAAGAAGCAAATTGTTCCATCTCTGTACTTTCTACCATATTTCCGTAGCGATATATCAATCGATAGTTAAAATCTCCTTTAGCAGAAGCATCGGCAAAATTTACAACCCAACTGTTTCCGACATATGATCGTGAGATATACTCTCCCATATTTTTAATTATAGGATCTGAGAATATAGAAATCTTGCCATCAGTAGCGTCATATAGTACCTGTAAGTAATCGTACATTTTGCCGGCGGCATGCCCCCAATATGAAGGGCCTTCTTCGCAAGCTCCATCATCGTGGTTATAGTTGATAAATTTATCGACAGATATCATTGTCTTATATACTCCCTTGAGCAGGCGTTCTTTATCTTTTTCTACCAGAAGGAAGCATTGCAGGACATTTGCGTTGCACCAAGGATTCCAATTGTTGACAAAGCCTTTATCTGCTGTTACATTAGAAGCCATCCACCAAAAATGAGTTTCGTTTAGGTAAGGTGTTAATATGCGATTCTCGATTTCGTAGTGTAAACGCTCCGAGATGAGAGGATTAATTTTATCAAACTCTTTATTCAAGAAATAGTATATCCAAGAGAATGTTGCTCCTGTATCTCCTGAAACAAGTTCTATGACATGGTCGTCCAGTTTAGGAAAAGAACCTTGTACTCGTTGTAATGACAGATGCGCAGATATGGCCCACGATGTCATTTCACAAGTGTGAAATATTCCGTTTGAGAGCTGATCCATGAAACGACCTTTGCCTTCGGCCATTTCAGCCATAAATAGGACAGATATGGCATTCAGATTGCTGTTGTGTATCTTTTCCATATCGTTTCTGTTTCCGCTTCTGGTGTACTCAAGGTAGTCTGTTGCTTTGACCACTTTCCATTCGTAGTTAAGAAACTTTTCTCCTTGTGCGATAAAGGAACTTTTATTCTCTCCTACGAGTTGATCCCATCCGTTTCTGTCAGTATATTGAGGGTAGTGTACCCATTTTTGATTTGTTATAAGGACGTTTTCCAATATTGCAGGATCAGCAACTTTTTGGAGGAGATTTCTTTCTTTATAAGCATGAACAGATAGACATATAAAGAGTAAACAGAATATTAATATCTTTTTCATGCTTATTGTTTTATTGATTCATGGTAGTCTTTAAGAAAAGGCTTTCCACTCCATGCTTTTTGAGAAGTCCACTCTTCGGAAGGGGAAGTCCAGAATTCATGGTTGGCAGGTAATCCTAAAGGGAGAAATACAAGTGAAGTTATATATAAACTTCCTGCATTTGTATAATAATCGGCAAGGTTGGGTTGGTGCCCTATAAATCCCAGTTGCAGGTATCCATCTTTATTGTAGTTGTCTTCGTTAGTAAACATTCTTTTCATCACCGAGGTCAAGGCATTTCTAACCTGCCCATTTGTCATTGTTTCAGGCAGACCGTATTTCCATGCAGATAGAGACAAAGCTTGGAATGCACCCATGCGATAGGTCATTGAGCGGCCTACAGCAGGAAAAGAGGCTTCGGGAGAAATTAATCGTTCAATCAATTGATTGTATCGTTGCATACGTCTGAGAGCTAATTCAAATTTCACAGGGCTGTAGATTTTTTTATTTTCCATAACTTCTATTATCTCAACATACATTGGATGCATTACATATCCATTGTAATAGTCAAGAGAGTATTCCGGCCCATCAGCATACCATCCATCGCCCAGATACCATTCATTTATTTTGCGGATAGCAACATCCAGTACATATCCATCATATTCCTCATCTATAGAAACTAAAAAGGCCTCGATCATAGCTCGGAATAATAGCCAATTGTTATATGCCGGCCTTATTTTGCGTAGACTTTTAAATTCTTTTATGTAGCGATCTTTAGTTACTTGATCGAGTGGTTCCCACAATGCCTTTGGGGCACGTATAAAACTGTTGGCTATGTATGCGGCATCTACTAATACTTGGTTAGAACCTTCCCATAAGAGATAGTCGGGATTGTTAGGATCTACAGCATTTGCATAGCTTTGTAAGGCCCACTCTCGTATTTGTTTTCTTTGTTTGCCTTCGGTTGTATTATCATCCGGAAGATTTAACCATGGGGCAACACCCGCCATTAATCTTCCGAAAGCTTCCATATAAGCGACATCTTTGTTGCGTCCGTCCCATGTTGGACTATATTCCACAACCATATTTTTTTTCAGCTCTCCTTTGCTCATATTGCTGAGTATCGGTGCTGACATCTTGTATAGTTGGTTTACCCAATAGGCTCTGTCTTCTATTTGATTTGTATTTTTTTTGTTTTGCGAAAAAATACTGCTGCTGATGCATAAGCATAAAGCTAGAATTAAGTATTTCCGGATATTGTGTTTCATAGTGTTGATCGGTTTTTAGATAGTTAGCTTTCCTTATAAATAGTACCTCTAAGATATGTTTTTTGTTAATACTTTAAAGTAATCGAGAGTCGTAAGTAACACATATACTTTCCTCTCGATACAAAAGTAGATTGAAGTTTGTATCGAGAGGGGTGTTATTGTCCGACCAGAGGGGTATTATTGTCCAGGGTACAATAGTATCCCTTTTTGGGGACAAAATAAGACTGATGGATTTTCTATAATATCAATATTTGTATAATATAAAAAAGAGTCTTTAATTAAAGAATATATATAAGTTGGCCTTGTTTGAAATACGCTCTTCTATATTGTTCAACGCATATATGATGAACCTAATGTGGTGAAGTAAATAGCCCCTATTAACCTTTTAATAAACTCATTATTTAAATTCTATGAAAGCAATGAAAATTAGATTCTTTTGCACTTTAATGTGCATACTCTTTCTTTTTATGGTTGCGCCTGTGAATTCATTTGCTACAGTAAATGAAGTATATCAGCAGTCGATAACTGTAAAAGGAAAAGTGACAGACAATACCGGAGAACCTTTGCCCGGTGTTAGTATAATACTCAAAGGTACAACTACTGGAGTGATGACCGATATAGATGGTAACTACTCGATAAGTGTACCAAATAGCAATGCTGTATTGACTATATCTTATGTGGGATTTGTACCGCAGGAACATAACGTTGGGGGTAATGCAACCTTAGATGTCGTATTGGTGGAACAAAGCACCAATCTGGACGAGGTTGTAGTTGTTGGTTATGGCGTTCAAAAGAAAATTAACCTTTCAGGGTCAGTTGCTTCTGTCGATTCAAAAAAGTTAGAAAACAGAGCTGTAACGAACCTTGCTACTTCAATTGCAGGATTGGCTCCGGGGGTTCGTGTAACTCAGACTAGTGGTAATCCTGGTAGTGAAGGGGTGAATATTAGTTTTAGAGGAACAACTTCTATTAATGGTAATAGTCCGCTTATCCTCGTCGATGGAGTGGTGGCAGACATGAATGTTATCGACAATGAAGACATTGAATCCATTAACTTTCTTAAAGATGCGGCATCTGCTGCTATTTATGGGTCGCGTGCAGCAGCAGGAGTTATTTTAGTAACTACTAAAAAAGGGAAAAAAGAGAAGCCACGAGTAACGATTAGCTCGATTGTATCACGCGCAGAACCTATATCAGATATTAAGTTTATGTCTAATATGGTTGATTATATGAACTATCACAATGCCGGATCTTACAATGCCGGTGGTAGTGGTTTTTATGTGCAGGAGCGGATCGATCAGTGGGCTGCAGCCAATGCTGATCCTAATGGGAAATATACCGATCCAACTACAGGCAATCAGGTTCCTAACTGGTTGGCATTTCCTAATACAGACTGGGCTCAGATATTATATGGCGGATACAATTACCACAAGCATAATGTGTCGGTGTCGGGTGGAACTGAAACTACCACATATTTGTTATCGTTAGGATATCAGAATAATCCGGGATCATTGGAAAATACAGGGCTAGAACGTTTCAATATGCGTGCAAATGTAGAGACTAAGATAGGAGATTTTATTACTATTGGAACCCAAACATACGGAACGAAGGAGTTTAAAGATCCAGGAGATACAAAAATGACTTATTTATTCCAAGCTTATCCCGGTATCAATCCTAAATACCAGGGAAAATATGGAGCATCGGAGGATCCTTTAGCTACTGCGCAGAACAATCCGTTGCGCAGCGCGGCTGTACAAGGTGGAAAGAATGACTATATGCGTATTAATACAACGTGGTATGCTAATGCTAATATCTGGAATGGCATATCAGCGGAGGCTAAGTTCAACTATAATGAGTATAATCGTGCCGATAATCACTATGAGCGTTATTTACCTAGTTACAGCTTCCGTTTAGGTACAGGAAGCGAGGGTATAGTAGAAAATGATAAGCAAATAGGAGATGCTACATCTTATCGCTATCATTACAAATCACATAGCTATACAACCAATCTGATATTGCGTTACAATAAAACATTTGGAAATCATGATGTAAGTGCATTTGTTGGTCAAGAACAGTATTACTATAAGAGTACAGGTTTTAGTGCGACGAAGAAAGGTCTGTTAGACTGGAATATTACTGACATTACTTCTACATCTGAAATGCAAAATATAGGTGGTGATGCTGAAAAAGATTATGCGATGCGTTCTTATTTCGGACGTTTAAGCTATGCTTATCAAAGTAAATATATGCTTGAAATGAATCTTCGTTCGGATGCTTCATCTCGTTTTGCTCCAAATAAGCGAGGACATGTGTTCCCTTCCTTCTCCGCTGCTTGGCGTCCTAGTGAAGAAGATTTTTTTCAACCAGTACTGCCTTATATCAATAGTCTGAAAGTACGTGCATCTTATGGAGTCCTAGGCAATGTACCTACTATAAAAATTAATGATGTGGAAACTTACTATGCATGGCAAGAACTTTATAAACAAACTCTAGGGGTTTTTAATGGGAAAATATCGAATGGGTTAATAATGGACTTATTACCCAATTATGATATGACCTGGGAAAGTACGGCTACTTACAATCTGGGATTTGATGCTACATTTCTTAGAAATAGATTGAGTATGGAGCTCGATCTGTATTACCGTAAGACTTCGGATATGTTGTTGCCTACTTTAATTCCTCCAGTAATGGGGACAGTTACGGCACCTGTTAGTAATCAGGGAGAACTGACAAATAGAGGTATTGATATCAATCTGAATTGGAATGATCGGATTGGAAAAGATTTTCGTTATAGTGTAGGCTTCAATATGAACTACAATAAGAACGAAATCACTAAATATAAAGGCGCCTTGATTTGGGGACAGGACGAAAGCTTATTAGATGTACATGGAAATCCAACATGGCGTTATCTTAATTTTAGTGCAGTTTCTAACAACTCAGCATCTGCGATCGTTGAGGGGCGTATGATAAATGAGTATTTCATACAAACTACGTACAGAGGTAGTGGAACATACATGAACTCAGATGGAACAGTAAATCCGAATGGAGGACCTCGCGATGGGATGATTCGTACAAAAGCTGATTTGGACTGGGTAAAAGCAATGGCTGCAGCTGGATATCAATTCAATGGAATCTCAAATGCGAACAATATTGTGGGGCCAGAAACAGGTAAAATATGGTATGGTGAGCTACTGATGGCTGATACAAATGGTGATGGAAAGTATGGCGATGATAACGACCGTCGGTTCTCCGGGAAATCTTCTGCACCAAAGATAACATTCGGACTGAATATGAGTGCTGAATGGAAAGGCATTGACTTGAATGCGCTATGGTCAGGACGTTTAGGTTCTTATAATACTCTTTTTTCCCGAGGAATAAATGCTCACACATTCAGTGAAGCTACTGATGCTTTACCAGCCAATGCCGGGACTATGTTTTATAGTTACGATCATGCGGCATCTGTGAGCGATCCTAATTACGATCCTGCAAATGATCCCAATGCGAATATTACAGGTAAATATCCGAGACTTTATGCCGGTAAATCTCCGACCAATACCTCTAGTGATTACTACCTTTATAATACATCATTCTTGAAATTGAAATCATTACAAATTGGATATACATTTCCGAAGAAGTGGATAGCTCCTGCTAAGATAGAAAAATGCCGTATTTATGTGGCTGGGGAAAATTTGTTGACAATAAAAGACGGTGATTTTCCGGGTGTTGACCCTGAGTTTGGAGGCACAATAAATGCATATCCGATAGCAAGAATGTATTCAGTAGGTATAAATCTTACTTTTTAAATGAGAAGAGACATGAGAAAAATAGTATATTTTATAACAACAATTTACATGCTGGTAAGTGTAACCGCATGTGTAGACTTAGATACTACTCCATACTCGCAAGCCACAGGTGGTAATATGTGGTCGACAGAAAACCTTGTAGAGATGGGGGTTACTGGTGTTTACAATTCAGTAAAGAAACCAATATATAGTACAAGTATGGTTGGTGCCAGTCTTAGGGTAGGCTATTATGGACTCGATGTTCTGGGAATGTCAGGTTCCAGTCGCTTAGGAATGAATGGGCTTTTTACGAGCAGTGTAAAGCCAAGTAATTCTTACTTTTCTGATATGTGGAAATGGTGTTACGATGGTGTACATCGAGCAAACGCTGCAATAGCTCATATTCCTGACGCTGATATGGATTCGAAGAAGAAGGGGCAGCGCTTGGCTGAAGTTAAAATATTAAGAGCATTCTTTTATTCTCGTCTGAATGAGATCTTTGGTAATGGTGGTCTTGGCGTACCTCTATATTTGAAACCTGTATCAGCAAGCGAAGCTTATTTGGTACAGAGTCCTGAGTCTGAAGTTTGGGATCAGATAATTGCGGATCTTACGGATGCAATTAATGAACCTAATTTGCCTAAAAAAGATGTAGCTAAAGAAGGGCGAGTAAGTCAAGGTGTAGCATATGCATTGCGTGGACGTGCATATTTGATTACAAAACAATATGACAAGGCGATTGCTGATTATGCTATGGTGGGTACATGCGGTTATAAACTTTTCACAGATGCCGGGGCTCAGAGCTATAAGATGCTTTTCAAACAGGCTAATGAGCAATGCGATGAGATGCTTTTCAGTATCCAATATATTGAAGAGCCAACCAAGACTTATGGATCGACTTTACAGAAATATGTTGCTGCCTTTCAACAAGGAGCGGGTGACTCCAGAGGTTGTTGGACAGATGTACGTATTGCCCCTGCTGTAGTTGATTTATATGAGTCTGTTGATCCTGTAACTGGCGATGTTTCAGATTTTAAATGGAAAGACTATCTTCCAGAATGGAATAATGTAACGGTTGCTGAGCGCAAGGTGTTTTTCCTACGTGATAAAAAATTGAATGGAACTTATATAAATAAAGCCATAACTGATCTTGTCGATGGCTCTCAAGGCCTAGCTGGTACACAGTTAGATTCTATATCTGATGCAGCTAAGGCTCTTTATCTTGAGGAAGGAAATGAAGCCCGTATAAAGAAGGCTTATGCGAATCGCGATCCAAGGCTGGCATTCAATGTTGTTACCCCTTATTCAGAATTTAAAGGTGTGAATAGTAATTCTACAGCTGAAGGTACTTATATTTATCGTTTTCCTGTTGTTAACAAAGCTTATTTTGATCAGGGAACTTCTGATAGTAAATATCGTGAGGGCTATACAGCTAGTGGATCAGCTAATGCTGAAAAAGAATTAGTATATATGCACCGTAAGTTTGTTGGCGAGGGTCTTGACTTCGCTTATCGTGAGAGTAATCCGATAGATGAGCCTATTATTCGCTATGCAGATGTGTTGTTACAGTGGGCTGAAGCTTTGGTGGAAAAGAATGATCTAGCAGGAGCACAAGCTAAAGTGAAAATGGTGCGTGACCGTGCAGGTATCAAAACTCCGGATACTCCGTTTGCCAATCAGTCTACAGCTCGTAATTATGTGCGTGACGAACGTCGCCGCGAATTTGTAGGTGAAGGTATTAACTTCTTCGATGAAATGCGTTGGCGTACACTTAAAGAAACTAAATTTGATCGGAAACAAGTAGAGCAGGTTTATGGAGGGAAGGTTACAACAGGAGGTTCATATGATTGGGTAGGAGATCATTGGTATACATGGCCAGTTCCGAAAACAGAAATTGAGATGAATACTAATATGACTAAAACTCCGGGTTGGATTTATGAATAATTAAAATAGATATTCTATAAATTTAATAGGATGATTAAAAGCCACAAAGACAGGGGAAGCTTTGTGGCTTTTTTTTGTACCTATTGCAGAATTAAGAAATTTATATTTACTTTGTTTTTCAAAGTTGATGTTATGGATACAAATCTGGAAGATATAAAGCATATCCGTTCTATGATGGAACGGTCTAGTAAATTTCTGTCATTAAGTGGTATGTCGGGAGTTTCTGCGGGACTCTTCGCTTTGATTGGTGCCGGAGTAGGACATTTGATTCTAAAGAATGAATTTTCCATAACGGGTGTTCTGCTATATGATTTTATCATATTAGCTGTTGCTATTCTTATATTAGCTGCCTCAGTTGGCTTTTTCTTCTGTATGCGAAAGGCCAAGAAAAGTGGAGCTAAGCTATGGATGCCAGTTACCCAACAGATAATAAAAGATTTTTCGATACCGATGATAGTTGGTGGCATTTTCTGCGTAATACTTATATACCAGCAGGCCACTCGGATGGTTGCACCCTCGATGCTTATATTTTATGGTTTAGCACTTATATATGCCGGATCAAGAACTTATCACGATATCAGAATTCTTGGAGCATGTGAAATTTTGTTGGGTTTGATCGCAGGTGTTTTCGTGTATAATGGATTATTGTTCTGGGCCATTGGTTTTGGCGTTTTACATATAGTGTATGGTATAATAATCTATTATAAATATGATATGAAATCTGTCAAAAACGGTTGATAATGAAAGATATTATATCAGGATTGAATAAGGTCTTCGATAGCCGTGTACGATTAGGCATAATGTCGGTATTGATGGTAAATGACAGTGTCGATTTCAATACAATGAAAGAGTTGTTAGAGGTCACTGATGGGAATTTGGCGAGTCATTTGAAGGCTTTAGAAAAAGAGGAGGTAATAGAAGTTAAAAAGCAATTTGTTGGTAGAAAACCGAATACTTCTTATAAAGTTACCGCAAGTGGAGCCGAATTATTCAAAAAACATATCGATGCACTTGAAAAATTAATTAATCCTTTGTCGTAAAATTTTTTATTTATAAACTTTGAAATTCAAAGAACTTTTAATACGAGCATTATGAGAACGAAATTTGGTGTTAATACAGACATGATTATGGTAAAAGTAATTGTTGTAGCGGTTCTGGTTGCCGTAATGTTATTCCCTATCAATATGGTCAGGTCATTGATTGAGGAGAGGGAGAATAGTCAAAAAGAGGTACAGAATGAGATTAGTCAGAAGATAGGAGGTGTTCAGCAGATTACAGGGCCTGTATTGGTTTTGCCTTATCTAACCGAGGCAAATAAAATTAGTTATTCCTATTACTTGCCTGACGATTTTCGGGTGAATGGAGATGTCAATACGGAAGCAAGAAAGCGGACTTTGTATAAAACTCTTGTATATCAGACTGATTTGGATATAAAGGGTAGTTTCTCCCTTCCTGATTTTGATAAATTGAATATAAAGCAAGAACAAATTCTATGGGATGACGCCTTTGTTCTATTGGGAATACCCTATCTGCAAGGGATAAAGAATAAAATAGTTTTTAATTTCAATGGAAAAGACTTTGATGTACAACCGGGAGTTAAAGATAATACTGTTATCGGTTCGGGGCTTACTATTAACATTTCTATCGATCCTTCTGCCTCAAAGTTTGAATTTGGTTTCGATTTGGTATTAAATGGGAGTGAGGGCTTATATATTACTCCTGTTGGGAAGGAAAGTAAAATTCATTTAAAATCACCATGGGAGACTGTTTCTTTTTCCGGAGACTTTCTTCCGGGAGAGAAAACTATCGGTAAAGATGGGTTCGATGCACAGTGGGATGTGTTTGATTATAACCGTAACTATGTTCAAATGTGGATAGGCAATAATGTTCTTT
>POVV01000146.1_pt1 | contig 58179 bp, 37 predicted proteins | sample 1560271 | NCBI WGS metagenome assembly POVV01 (sample SAMN08337232, study PRJNA429181) | Bioreactor metagenome, whole genome shotgun sequencing project. | biome: cows' rumen and soil; feature: anaerobic; isolation source: anaerobic chemostat enrichment culture, galacturonate as sole carbon... | reverse complement strand
ACTAACTTCAATATATCCTTCAACAGGGGAAAGATTCTCGACTTGAATGCCGGTCAGGAAACCTTGTTGAGCACTGTCTCTTTTGATAATGGCTACCAGACTCCTTCTTATATTGCACAGGTGGGTCAGCCGGTTGGTCTGATGTATGGCTTTGTTTACGAGGGAACTTATAAATACGAGGATTTTGATAAAACAGCCTCGGGAGATTACATCTTAAAAGCGAATGTACCCAATAACGGAGGAGACCGCAGCAGCATCAAACCGGGAACTGCTAAGTATAAAGACATCAACGGAGACGGATCGGTAAACGATGATGACCGCACGATTATCGGTCGTGGACATCCTTTGCATACGGGTGGATTCACCAATAACTTTACGTATAAGAATTTTGACCTGTCTGTTTTCTTCCAATGGTCTTATGGCAATGACATTATCAATGCCAACCGCCTGTTGTTCGAGAACGGAGAGCCCAGAAAGGATACCAATATGTTTGCTACCTATGCCAATCGTTGGACACCGGAGAATCCGAATAGTGATATTCCTGCCGTTCGTGGTCAAGGTCCTAAGGTATTCTCATCGCGTGTGATCGAAGACGGTTCTTATATTCGACTGAAAACTTTGTCGTTGGGCTATAATTTCCCCGCTACGTTGGTTAAGAAGTGGACGCTATCGTCTGCTAGAGTATTTGTATCGGGTGATAACCTGCTTACTTTCACCTCTTATTCGGGTTACGATCCCGAGGTGTCTGTGCGTAACTCGGCTTTGACTCCGGGATTCGATTACTCTGCTTATCCACGGGCTTACAACTTCTCAGTGGGATTAAACATCGGATTTTAACCATTAAATTTTGAAAAGACAATGAAATGCAATAAGATAATTACCATCATAGCACTCTCTCTCTGTCTGGGATCGTGCGACTTCCTGAATACCGTTCCGAAGGACTTTGTAGCCCCCGAGAACTTCTTTAAGAACAAGCAGGAGGCTTTTATGTCATTGACCACAGCTTATAACCGCCTCACTCAAGATGCGTTGTATGGTAACGTATATCCGCTGATGGTGGTTGGTACCGACGATCTGGGCTACTACGATCGCAATACGATTCCGGTAGGTATCTACAATAATAACATCAGTACCAGTGATAACGATGTACTCAACCTTTGGAAGAATCTGTATGATGCAATCAATAACATTAACTTTCTGCTCGAAGAGATAGGTCGTGTGCCCGATATGGATAGTGCTACCTTGGCACTCTATAGCGGCGAAGCAAAGTTTCTGCGCGCTTACTATTACTTTCTGCTCGCACAGTCTTGGGGAGATGTACCTTATCGTACCACCTCTCAAAAGTCGGTAGCGGACGTTGATATACCTAACACACCCATGAAAACGGTGCTTGAGAATGTGGTAAGAGAGATGGAAGAGGCCGAAGCAATGGTCGCTGAGATAGATCAAGTTCCTGCCGGGCGCATCAATAAATCGACCGTACGTGGTATTTTATCCCGTGTATATCTCAAAATGGCGGGCTGGCCTACCAATGGTGGCAAACCGATGTATGAGAAAGCTGCCTTCTGGGCAAAACAGGTAAACAAGGATGCGAAACACCGACTGAACCCCGATTACAAAGAGGTGTTTATCAATCTGGCTGCCGATGTAGTCGATACGAAATACCGCGAGTCTATCTGGGAAGCCGAAATGAAAGGCAACCGCCAGGATGCACACCAAGGTTCGGGTCGTATCGGTAATACGATCGGTATTGCCAATGGAGATGCCACCACCTCTTCGGAGGGATATAGCTACGGTTTTATCTCTTGTACACTCAACTTATGGGATATGTATAACGACTTGAACGGCGACGGCTTGGTGGATGATGGCTTTGAACAAGGAAGCCTCAAAGAGAAACTTCACCCCGATGTACGCAGAGATTGGAACATTGCCCCTTATCGCTATGTGAAGAATTCCAAGAATGAGTATCTGAAAGGGTATTGGGGATATAAAGGCGATAAAAAAATGGATGCCGATGGTGCAGATAAAGGAACTTTTGCGGCTACCGAATACGTAGAGCGTAATGCCGGAAAGTACCGTCGTGAGTACGAAAAGGTTCTTCCACGCGACAAGAATCAGACTCCGATCAATTACCCCATACTACGTTATGCCGACGTGCTGTTAATGATTGCCGAAGCTGAGAATGAAGTAAACAACGGACCTACAAAGGCTGCTTATGATGCTATCAATGAGGTTCGCCGCAGAAGCATTACCGGTGTGACTGAGGTTACCGGCATGGATTACGCTTCCTTTAAACAGTTGGTCAAAGACGAGCGGGCTCGCGAACTTTGTTTTGAGGGAACACGTAAGTACGACCTCATTCGTTGGGATGAGTACGTATCCACCATGCGATTGGTTGCTTTGAATACGGCCGACTCTCGTTGGTCATCGGGCAAGAAGTTTGCTGTTAGTTATGCCAATAACGCCACCGAGCGCTATAAATGGCTACCAATCCCCAATCGTGAACTGGGTCTGAACAAACTCTTGCAACAGAGTGCTGCTTGGAAATAAATGTTTTAATCAATCAAAAGAGTACAATATGAAAAAATATATATTTATAGGTGGGATGGCTGTTTTATTGTTGCAGAGTGCCTGCAACAAAATGACCATCGAAGATGTAGACTTTAATGTAACCCCCGATAAAACGGTGGTTACTGCCGGCGAACCTGTGCTGTTTCAGTTCGATGGAAATCCTAATTTTATCACTTTCTTTTCGGGTGAAGACGGGCATAAGTATATCAACAGAAACCGGATAGAACTGGACCCTTCGGAGATCGAGCAGTCAACCCTTTCGTTTACGGTAGACTCAAAATATGGTACCCAAACGAATGCATTGAAGGTTTATCTCTCTAAAGACTTTCCCGGATTGACACAGAAAGATACTGTAGCCGACCGTTCTTTGATCCAAACACACGCATGGAACGATATCACCGAACAATGCAAAATAGCCGACGGTAAAGTAACAAAAACAGGAAACCTCGACTTGAAAGAGTATCAAAGCGGATTTGTACTTGCTTTTCAATACAAAGGCAATACACAAACAACGCCTCAACGCACCATTATCATTACCGATTTGTTGGTTTCTAATAAACTGAAAAGCGGATCTCTTGTCGAAACAAAAGGAGACGGAATGAACTTCTCTTGCTTCGATATCAACCCCTCCAATAAAGAGAATAACTGCTATAAGAAAGTAGTCTCGGGAAGCTTGATCCAAGGTACTTGGAGTTTGATTGAGTTGGTAAAACTAAATAAGATTCAGATACAAGGAGGAAACAATACCCACGCTACCTGGGCAGATAATGATGACTGGCTGATTAGTGAAAAGATTAAGCTCAATAGCTGTACCCCCGATACCGGCGAGGCTATTAAAGATATCAATAGGACTATCACAAGCTATAGCTATACATTTAATACTCCGGGAACGTATACGGTAAGCTTTTTGGCTGGCAATGCCAATGTAGATGGTAGTAAAGTAGTCTTGAAAGAAATGACTATCGAAGTAAAGTAAAGAATCAGACCTATATTGACCTTAATTATTTTTTATCCCCATAGTTACGGCTTCACTTGCAAAATGATAGAGCAAGTGAAGCCTTTCTATTTTTAGGTGTTACTTAGCTTTTACTGCTTGCAGCGTTGCTGATAACTCTTTTACAATCTCCGGATGCTTGTCTGCTATGTTTCGCTTTTCGCTTGGATCGGTCGATAAATCATAGAGCTGTGCTTTCTTATCATTGCCTAATTCGGTCTTTGTCCAAGGCTCAATGGCTGATTGGTTACTGGGCTCAATGTATTTCCATTGTCCCTGAATGATGGCTAATGTATTATTCAGGTTCTGCTGAATGATATAATCCCGGTTCGTAGCTTCTTTGCCCAATAAGGCATTTAAGTGATCCTCACTATCGGGAGCAGCATTTGCTTTTATGGGCTGATTAAGTAGAGAAGCTAGCGAGGCATATACATCAATTTGCGAGAATAAAGCCTGTTGTTTGCTCGGTTTAATGCAGGCAGGCCAACGAACGATGAAAGGAACACGTGTACCCGCTTCATAAACGCTATATTTGCCGCCACGATAAATACCCATCGGTGTATGTCCATGGAGTAGTTCGCGAGCTTCGTCTTGGTATCCATCGTCAATAACCGGACCATTGTCGCTGGTAAAGATGAAAATCGTATTATCGGCCAATTGAAGGCTGTCAAGCGTCTGCATTATTTCGCCAATCGTCCAGTCGAGTTGTAGGATAACATCGCCACGTGTTCCCAATCCGCTCTTGCCTGCAAAACGAGGGTGGGGGATACGCGGAACATGAACATCTTGTGTACCCATGTATAAGAAGAAAGGTTCGCTCTTATGCATCGCGATGAAGTTTTTTGCTTTTTGGGTAATCACATCCGCTATCTCTTCATCTTTCCACAATGCAGCTTGTCCACCCGTCATCCAACCGATACGGGGAATACCATTGATAATTGTATTATTATGCCCCTGACTGGGTTTGAGGGTCACTAATTCCGGGTTCTCTTCGCCTGTGGGCCAATTGCCTACTTTCTTGTGATAGTCTACTTGGATGGGATCGTTCGGATCGAGATCTACTACGCGTCCGTTCTCTACGAATACACAAGGTACACGGTCTACCGTAGCCGGAATAACAAACTCATAGTCGAAACCGATGTCTTGTGTGTTGGGTGAGATTTGCTTGTTAAAGTCGGTTCCTCCTTTAGGCCCCAGTCCCAAATGCCATTTCCCAATCACTCCGGTAGCATATCCGGCCTGCTTCATCATATCGGCCATGGTGACACAGGCTGTATCGATAATGAGTTCGGAGTTGCCCGGAGCAATTCCGGTATTTGTTTGTCGCCAAGGATACATCCCGGTAAGCAGCCCGAAACGTGAGGGTGTACTGGTGGCCGAAGTAGCGTAAGCGTTGGTGAATTGTACTCCTTGTCCTGCTAAACGGTCAATGTGGGGAGTGCTTACTTTGTTTGCTCCATAGCAACTTAAATCACCAATACCCAAGTCGTCGGCAAAAATATAAATAACGTTGGGTCGCTGTAGATTATTCTTTGTAGTCTCTTTCTGACCTTTGATGCCACAGCCAGCCAGTAAGGCTATGCCCGGAAGCAGAGGCAGTGTGCGCGATAAAATAGGCATAATATGATTCTTTTAGGGGTTTCTTTGTGCAAAGGTATCTCTAAAAGAAGGATCGCTAGGATAACACTGTACGAACATGGGCTAAAAAAGTACAAAGTTTCAATTATAGTTCATTGTTTTCCTCTTCTTCGACTTCCCCTTTTCGGTAGCTCATCGGACTAACATGATAGACGTCTTTAAAGCATTTACTGAAGTATCGTGATGAAGAGAATCCAATTCTGTCCGATATTTCGGAGATGTTAAGTTCCGGATTGTTTCGTAGCATAATTGCTCCTTTCTTAAGGCGGATGGTAAGGATGAAATCATTCGGTGTTTGTCCGGTGATGGCCTTCAGTTTCGTGAACAAGTTTGTACGCGCCATGCCGATCTCACGGGCAAAGGTGTTGACGTTAAACTCGGTATCGTCCAAATGTCGCTCAATGATATCCATCGCTCGATCGAGCATCTCCTTGTCCATCGGGTTGGTTGCCAACATCTGGGCAAAAGCCTGTGGTTGTCGGCTGAACTTCTCCTGGAGCAAGATGCGTGAGTTCACCAGATTATTGCAGCGCGAAATAAGAATATTGATATTGAAAGGTTTGGTGATATAGTCGTCTGCTCCGATGCGCAACCCCTCGATGTTATGTTCCACTGCTGTTCGGGCAGTGAGCAATACCACAGGAATGTGGCAGGTGTTAAAGTCGCTCTTGATCTGTTTACAGAGTTCAGTGCCCGACATGCGCGGCATGACCACATCGCTCAATACAATACTGGGCATCTCTTCCTGTATACGCTCCAACGCTTCTATTCCATCCGATGCGGTTGTTACTTGATAGAATAGCTGGAAAATATCAACCAGCATTTTTAAGATCGATTCGTTGTCTTCAACAATCAACATCTTTGCATTGGGAATTCGTTTGTACGGCTCGCTTGGTTCCGACAACAGTTCGGTCGCCTCATCGGATTGAGGCTTAAATACGTCTGCCTGGCTGCTTGCACCGGGTTGTAGCGAAAGCTGTTCTTTATCAAAGTGTCCGTTGCCTAACTTTAGGGTGATGATGAAGCAACTCCCTTTGTCGAGCTCACTTTCAACCCGGATCGTTCCGTGATGTAGCTCGATGATTCCCTTCGTCAAAGCCAGTCCGATACCTGTTCCGGCTCCGGTCGAGAAGGAATCGAGTCGCTCTGTTTGATAGAATCGATCGAAGATTTTATCTATCTCTGCAGCGTCTATGCCCGTTCCAGTATCGCGTATCTCGATGATGGCCTGATTTCCTTCTTTCCTGACATTGATAGAAATGGTGTCTGCTGCCTTGGTATGTTTCAGTGCATTCGACAGTAAGTTGTTGATAACCTTCTGCATCTGCTTTTGGTCATACCATGCTTCGATGACCTCTTCCTCTTTAGCGAACTCGAAATTGATTTGTTTGCTATTTGTATATTCAAGAAAGAGCAGGTAGTTTTCATAGAGAAAATCGACTAGGTTGTGATTACTCACCTTGATTTTCATATGTCCCTGTTCCTGTTTGCGGAAGTCGAGCAGTTCGGTAATGAGTTCCCGTAATTGGATACTGTTCTTGTAGATGCCCAATATCTTACCGTATACATGTGGTGTAAAGCTCTGTACCTGAAGCAAAGCCTCTACCTGACCAACGATGAGTGTAAGCGGTGTACGGAACTCATGCGAGATATTGGTGAAAAACAATAACTTGGATTGATTGAGTTTCTCCACATCTTCAATGTGCTTCTGCTCGTACTTTAATGACTCTCTTAGTTTGATGCGAGATTTATAAGTCCGTATTAAATAGCCGAGCAAACTGCCTAGTATGATCGTGTAAATGAGGTACGCCCACCAGGTTTTATACCATGGCGGTAGTACGTGAATGATGAGCCGCACCTCTTTTGTTAAATCGCTCTTACCTTTAATAACGAGAGTGTAAGTACCCGGATTTAAGTTGGTGTAGGTAATCAATTTCTGTTTCCGATGCGTGTCGTTCCAATCGTCCGAAAAGCCCTCTAGGCGATAGAATACATCGTCGCGATTGGCAGGAATGAAGTTAGAGGTAGCATACTCTATGCTGAACATTGACTGATCTGCTTCGAGTGTAATCTCCCGGGTATAGCATAGCGATTGAGCCAAGATGCCGGTTTCATCATTGGGGGTCACTTCGCGTCCGTTGACAAATAGGCGGGAAAGAGTGATGTGATAAGGCTTGAGTTGAAAACGTAGATTTTTCTCGCGAAATGAAATCATGCCTTGTACCCCTCCCAGAAACACTTCACCATCCCGGGTTATGTACATGGCATTTTCATTAACGGCTGTCAGCGGGAATCCGTTTTCGGCGTTGTAGTTGCGAAAGGTTCCGTCGGCATAGTTAAACAGTGAGAATCCTTGATTCGTAATAAGTAACAGATTGCCCTTTTCGATAGATGATTCGCAGACCTCGTAGATGCAGTCGCTCGATAGTCCGTTCCGTTGCATATCGAAATTCTCAAAACTGTCTGTTTCGGGCAAATACAGATCGAGTCCGCTACCCGAGGTCGAGAACCAGAGCCTTCCCTGACTATCTTGGGTGATGCTGTTGATGTTGTTATTGCTTAAACTATTGGCTTTGTCTGGGTGGTGCTGATAGTTTTTGAGCTGTTTACTGTCAAATCGATACGTATATACACCTTCGCCGGTTGCAGCAATCCAGAGTGTACTGTCTTTATCCATAAACAGATCGGCTACAATGCGAATGGCCCGTCCGGCCTTCGAATCCTTGAATAGTTGTTGACACCGGCCTGTTTGCGGATCAAAGAGAGAAACACCATTTTGCGTGCCGATAATCAGTAGATTACCATAAGGCGTGATGTCTCGAATGATATCCGATGGTAGTGTGGTCGAATCATTTTCCACAGAACGATAATGAGTGAATTGATTGGTACGCAGGTTAAGTTTATTCAGTCCGCCCAGATGCGTGCCTACCCACATGGTTTCGTTCGTTTCGTCATAGTAAATCGCTTTTACGTTGTTGTGCGAGATACTATTGCGGCCTGCTTCCTGTTTCAACCATTTGAAGGTTTTGTTCTTTCGATCGTATATATTGATTCCTCCTCCCTCTGTACAGATCCATAGGTTGCCTTGCCGATCTTCGGTCATGCGTCCTACTACCGGGCTACTTAACCCGTTCTGTCCGTTATCGGCCGTTTTATAGCGCGTGTAGATTTCATATTCCGGATTGAAATAGTTTACACCTCCAAAGTATGTTCCTAGCCAAAGTGTTCCTTGGGGATCTTTCACGATAGACCAGATGGAAGAGTGGGTTAGTCCTTCTGTTTTGTCACTGTTCCGGGTATAATTGTCTATCTGTTTGTTACGTTTATTATACCGGTTCAGCCCCTGAAAGGTACCAATCCAAATGTTGCCTGCGTTGTCTTCGCAGCAAGTTCTTACAAAGTCGGACGAGATGCTGTGTTCGTTGGTGGAGTCATGCCGGAGGTTTTCTATTGTTCCGTTTGGTTCGATATGAAACAGTCCTTTGTCCCAACTCCCAATCCATAGTTCCTGCTTCGAGTCTTCATAAATACTTGTAATGTTTCCCCGTTCGATCGGATGCATCAGCTGTTTCCCGGCAAGGAGCTTATAGACACCATTGTTCTCGGTACCTATCCACAAGCTCTTTTTGGCATCGAGGTGCAAACTGGATATGGCAGCATCTTTCACTGCCAACTGATAATATAAATCGAAGTTCTGCGTATGTTCATTGAATACATATATCTCGTTTTTCTTGCCGATGTATAGCTTTTCTTCATAGTATATACCGGTTACATTTCCTTGAAGCAGTGTTTTGAAGCGTTGCGAATGGAGATCGAATTCGGCCACACCCTCTGTGCATAAGAGGTATACTTTACCTCTCTTGTTGCCGGTAATCCGGATCACGGTATTGCAAAAAAGGCTGTGCGGGTTGTTTTTCTCTAATTTATAGGTTTTAATATCGTTGCCGTTGTAGCGGTTCAGCCCTTCGCGTGTGCCAATCCAGAGCATGCCATTTTCATCAACATAGAGGCTGTTTACAGAAAACTGCGATAGTCCGTCGTTCGTTGTCAGATGACTGAACGTTAGTTCTCTGTCTTGCGCCCAAATGGCGATTGTGCTGCATATGAATAAGCAAAAAAGGAAATATTTCTTCACTATGTCTATGAGGTTAAGGAGTGTTTGGCACAAATATATAACATTTTGTTCGATTCCTCTATCGCAGATTGAAAGAAAGTGATTACATTTGTACGTTAATACAACATCGCAATCAAACTAACTACGATATGAAAGTAAAGAAGATCAGTGTAGCTAACGTAGCGGTTAGTGCACTTCCCGAGCTACTGGATGAAGAGCGAATCGGATTTCAGCCAATTGACCATGTCAATTGGTCGGCTTATCCTTATAAACCCAAAGTAGCGTTCCGTATAGCACACACCGACGACGCTATTCTGCTGCATTTCAATGTGAAAGAAGCTTCCGTACGGGCTCGCTATAGCAACGATAACGATGCTGTATGGACCGATTCATGCGTTGAGTTTTTCTCTGTTCCCGCTGCCGATGGCATTTACTATAACTTCGAGTGCAACTGTATCGGAACCATTCTGGTGGGTGCAGGGGCAGCCCGAGCCAACCGCGAACATGCTCCGCAAGAGTTAATGACGGGTGTGCAACGTTGGTCGAGTCTGGGTCGCGAACCGTTTGACGAGCGGGTAGAAGAGGTATCGTGGGATGTGGCGCTTATCATTCCTTATACTGTTTTCTTTAAGCACAACATCACTTCGCTCGATGGAAAAGTGGTGAAAGCCAACTTCTACAAATGTGGCGATGAACTGCAAACGCCTCATTTCCTCTCGTGGAACCCCATTGAGATTGAGAAGCCCGATTTTCATCGTCCCGACTTTTTCGGTACGTTAGAGTTTGAATAAACAACCGTTTGTTATATAATAGTAAAGGATTTTGTCACAGATAAAATGGGCAAAATCCTTTTTTATTTATTGAATATTTTGATAGTGTAACCTGCGCACTTTTTTATTTTCCCCCTGCCTTAATTCGCTACCGAATCTGATGACTGGACAAATCTGCTCGTTTATCGGCACTCCTAATTGTATCTAAAATCTAAGCTGAAGTACCTGCAAATGGTGATTATGGTGATTTTTGCACCTATTATGACGATTTTTGCACCTCTGCTTTGGGTGCATTAACTACTTTTGGCACTTGATAAAATACTATAATATACTAATAGTCCTATTTTATTAAATTTTTTATTAACCTATATAAATTAAACAGTAGTAGTATGAGAAACACGCTTAATTTAAGAATTTGTTTTCTTATCATGTTTCTTCTATTGATTCCTATGACATATGCCTTTCCTCCTGAAGGTATAACGATTAAAGGTAAAGTAATAGATGAAACACTAAAGGAACCGGTTCCGGGTGCCAATATTAAAATTAAAGGTGGTACCGTAGGAACAATTACTGATTTTGATGGAAATTACACCTTGGTTGTTCCAAACAAGAAAGCAGTATTGGTTATCTCCTTCTTGGGCTATACTACCCAGGAAATTGTGGTTGGAGAGAGAAAGATAATCAATGTTAGTTTGAAAGATGATGCTCAAAGCCTTGATGAGGTAGTGGTGATTGCTTATGGCTCCCAAAATAAAGGTGCTATTACTAGTGCTATTTCGTCTATCGACACTAAGGAGCTAATCAAATCACCTGTTGCCAGTATCACCAATGTACTGGCAGGTGCTATGCCCGGTGTTTCTTCTGTACAAACCAGCGGACAGCCCGGAAAAGATAATGCGACTCTCTATGTACGTGGTTGTGGCTCATTGAATAACTCATTGGCTAAACCGCTTGTTTTGGTTGATGGCGTGGAACGTGAGTTTTCTCAGATAGACCCTAATGAAATAGAAAGTGTATCTGTTCTGAAAGATGCTTCGGCTACGGCTGTATTTGGTGTGCGTGGAGCTAACGGTGTTGTTCTGGTGACTACGCGAAGAGGAAAATCGGGTAAACCCCAAATATCTGTCAGCACATCTTTGGGGTTGCAACAGCCTATTTCTTTGGTAAAACAGACAGGTAGTTATGAGTTCTCTCGGTTTTGGAATATAAAGAAAGGTCTGGATGGAGTAACAGATAAAAAATTTCTTTTTACTCCTGAACAAGTAGAGGCTTATCGTACCGGATCGGACCCTATTATGTATCCGAATATGGACTGGGGCGATTATATCTTTAATGATGTGTTCCTTCAAAGTAAAAACAATGTCAATATTTCGGGTGGTAGCGATAATGTGAAGTATTTTATCTCGGTTGGTTATTTATATCAAAATGGACTTTTGAAACAACTTCCGGGTCAGAAGTATGATAACAACTATCGTTATGATCGATATAACTATCGTGCCAATATTGATGCGAACCTAACTTCGACCACTACCATGAAGTTGGGTATGGGTGGTAATTTAGGTAAAACGCAAGAACCTCGTGATGTAATGTCGGATACCGGAGGAGACCAGAATGCATGGGTTATAGCCCAAATATGGTCACATCCGTTTGCTGGACCGGGATTTATTAATGGTGTACGTACACTGGTTCCTCAAGATTTAGTACCGCTGGGCGAAGTTCTTCGGGATGGTATGTTTGTTTTTTATGGTAAAGGATATACGCAGAATTATCAGACAACGTTGAATTTAGACCTGGATATTACACAGAAACTAGATATGCTGACTCCCGGTTTGAGTCTTTCGGTGAAAGGTGCTTATGATAACGCTTTCAAATTATTTAAAAAACGTGCGGGTGGTGATGTAGAAAGTCAAACGGTTTTTTATAAATCTTATTTTGAGACCAATGGGTTGATGGATCAAACAGATCCGGATTATGATAAAAGTTACCTCTATCTTCCGTCGGGAAGCGATTCGCCTTTAGGCTATGCCGAAAGCTATGGTCGCGATCAGAATTGGTATGTAGAAGGTCGTGTCAATTATGATCGTGCTTTCGGCGATCATAAAGTTACAGGCTTGGTTCTCTATAATCAGTCTCGCGACTGTTATCCGGACGTATACTCCTATATTCCGAGAAGTTATGTCGGGATTGTCGGTCGTGCTACTTGGAGCTATTTGAGCAAATATATGCTGGATGTAAATATGGGTTACAACGGATCGGAAAATTTTGCTCCAGGTAAGAATCGTTTCGGACTCTTTCCGTCTGCTTCAGCCGGTTGGGTGATGACTGGCGAGAAGTTTATGGAAAATCAAAAAATAGTAGATTATCTTAAACTCAGAGTGTCTTGGGGTAGAGTTGGTAGTGATAAAGGTATCGATACTCGTTTTATGTATATGCCTGCAATCTGGCAAGGATCGGGTGATTATAGCTTTGGTGTGAACAATCCGGTAAACTCTCCTGCTTTTGGAATATCAACTATTGGCAATCCTGCGGTTACATGGGAAACTGCCGACAAACAGAATTATGGTATAGAGACCAAATTCTTGGATAGTCGGTTATCCGTGAATTTCGATTATTTCATCGAACGTCGTCAAGGAATCTTAATTGCTCCTCAGTCTACTCCTAATATTATAGCTGTCTCTTCGCCAAACCTTAATATTGGCAAAGTAGATAATCATGGTTATGAAATTGCGTTAGGTTGGAATGATAATATTGGTGCAGATTTTAATTATTATGTGAATGCTAACGTTTCTTATGCACGCAATAAGATTATTTATAAAGACGAAGTGCCCAAACAATATGACTATATGAACGAAACGGGCGGTCCAACTGGTCGTCATGGCGGTTTATACAATTATATCCGCTTATATCAGAATAGTGACTTCATAACTGATGCGAATGGAGAATTGAGACTGAACCCGAATCTGCCACAACCGTACCAACGAGTTTATCCGGGCGATGCTATGTATGCCGATACTAATAACGATTTTGTAGTAGACGGGAATGATAAAATTATAACAGGTTACTCTGAACGTCCCGAATATATGTTTGGATTGAACATGGGAGCCTCTTGGAAGGGTCTCTCTTTCTCTATGCAATGGACAGGGGCGACTCATGTGAATAAAATGTACGATATAGAATATCGAATTCCATTTACGAATGCCGGAAAGCGTGGTTTACTAACCTATTTCTATGAAGGATGCTGGACTCCGGAGAATCAGTTAGGTGCTCAATATCCCCGTCCCGCAGAGGTATCGGAAAGTTGGAACTCAGAGCCTTCTACCCTGTGGTTAAAAGATGCTTCGTATCTTCGGTTGAAAAGTCTGAATGTGGGCTATACCATAACTGACAACCAATACTTGAAGAAGTTGGGTATCAATTCTCTGGGACTCACTTTCAGTGGATATAACCTATTGACATTCTCTCCTTTGAAATATATTGATCCAGAAAGCCAAACCAATAATTTTGGAGATTATCCATTGGTCAAACTATATAGTTTTGGTTTAAATCTTAACTTTTAATAAAGATATCTATGAACAATATGATAAAAAGAATCGGTTTTGTGTTCGGATGCATCTGGATGACTTCCTGTTCTGAGATGAATTTTGGAGATTCATTTTTAGGAAATCAGCCCGAAAGCTCCGGAGCAACTACTGCCGAAATGTTCGCATCGAAAGTAAATGCGGATAAAGTATTAACAAAAGCGTATACAGGCTTGCTCTATGGACTCCCTGCCGGTGGTGATTTTAGACTGGGTGGTAACATCTTAGAGTCAATTACCGATTTATGTTATAGCTTTCGTGATAATATTAATGATGGTCCAATGAAGCTCTATTATAACGGTTCGCTCAGTCCAAACAATGTTCCGTCGAGTGCTGCATATGTGTATGGCGGAAAGTCTGATTGGTCGACGATTCGTTATGCGTGGATGTATATTGAGAATGTAGATAAGGTACCTGACATCTCTGCTTCTGAAAAGAACGAACGGATAGGGGAGGCTAAAACACTGATTGCTTTGTCGTACTTTCGGATGATGAGATATGTAGGTGGAGTTATTTGGCTCGATCATTCTATTGACATTAATGAAGAAATGAAATTTCCTCGCATCTCTTTTGAACAAACGATTAATAATATTGTAGCACTCCTCGATGAAGCTGCTCCTGCAATGAAATGGAAGCAAGATGATGTGAATGACGGGCGAATGACGAAAGCGGGAGCATTGGCTCTAAAGTTTCAAGTTTTGCAATGGGCTGCCAGTCCTACGTTTAATTCGGATAAGAAGTGGAATGCTGCTGCTGATACATATACTTGCTATGGTAATTATGCAGCCGAACGTTGGACGAGAGCCGAACAGGCAGGAGCCGCCTTTTTTGCTGAACTTAAAAAGCAGGGAAGTTATAAACTCATTCAGTCTACTGCCCCAACACATCAAGCCCGACGCTTGGCCTATCGTAAAGCCTACTACGACCGTGGTGGCACAGAAGTACTTATCTCGATTCGTAAAGGATACGGTGAAGGAACCCATGGTAACTTTATTGATGAACGTTATTATACCGGTCCAACACTGAATTATGTAGATATGTTTCCTTGGGCAGATGGTACTGATTTTCCCGATAATTTTGATTGGAAGAAACAAAACAAAGATCCTTTCTTTACTTATTCCGAAGCGACGAAACAAATGATACCTACCCGCGATCCTCGTTTATACGAAAATGTGGCTTGTCCGGGGGATACCTATTGTAATGGAACTACTGCACCTGTTTATGTAAATCATGCCAATTATAAAAATGGTAGTGGCTTTTTGATTATGAAATATATTCTTCAGGATGGAAGTGACCGGAGTAATCGTCCTGTACATTGGTCGTTTCTCCGTTTGGCCGAATTAATGCTCGGATATGCCGAAGTACTTAACGAAGTGAATAAAGGGCCTAATGCCGAAGCATATCAGTTGGTTAACGATGTGCGTGCTCGAGTCGGACTTTCAGCTCTTCAGATAAATATGACGCAGAAACAGTTTTTAGAAGCTCTATTAAGAGAAAGAGCATTAGAACTCGGCTTTGAGGAGGTTCGTTGGTTTGATCTCGTTCGTCGGGATTGTCAACAAGATTTTACTAAACACCTTTATGGCTTGCGAAGTAAGGGTAATGATCTAAATAATCCGACCGCATTCACTTTTGAGAAAGTTGAGCTGGATTCTCGCTATTGGGCCAAAAACTGGGATACTAAATGGTATCTGACACCGATTCCTCAAAATGAGATCAATAAAAAATATGGAATGACCCAAAATCCGGGCTGGTAATTAAAGGTTAATCAATTCTATTAAAAAATGAACAAGAAAAATTATATATTCATCACACTGCTCATCGGATGTTCAGTTTCTATGCGTGCACAGCAGCCTAAACTTGTTTCAGAGAAACAGTTGAAGGATACGCTGAGCATTGGTTATCGAATGAACGTTACACAGAATACGAGCAGTTATTCCATTGTTGGAGTTAATGCGGAAGCTTTTGATAAATCTCCCGCAGTAGATGTAAGTAAGGCATTGTATGGGAAAATTGCGGGACTGAACATCTTTCAGGGGATGGGTTCGTCTGCAGATAACATATCCGGCATTACCTTGCACGGACAAATTCCACTGATTCTGATTGACGGTTTTCCACGAGATATCAATGATATTAGTTCGCTGGAAATAGAATCTTGCTATTTATTGAAAGATGCTGCTACTTCTGCAATTTATGGTATACGTGGTGCCAATGGTGTTCTTATGATAACAACCAAGAGAGGAGCTAATGCCAAATTGAATGTAAGAGCCGAATATAACTTTGGAGTGAATACTCAATTTCGTTCGCCCGAATTTGCAGATGCATACACCTATGCCAACGCTTTGAATACAGCTTTAGTCGGCGATGGCTTGAATCAGCGTTATAACTTGCGAGAGTTGGATGCTTTCAAAACAGGTCTCTATCCATATGAATATCCGAATGTAAATTGGTGGGATCAGACGATGAATAAGAATGGGTTTTCTCATAACTTGAAGTTGTCGTTTAATGGCGGTAACGAGAAGTTTCGCTATTTCACAGTGATGGATTACTATCGTGATCTCTCCATGCTTAAAAAGAATTCGGGCGATGATCGATATGATACCAAACCGACTGATACACGTCTGTCTTTACGTACGAATATTGATGTGAATATTACTGAAACTACCTATTTGAAAGCCGGATTGGTAGGGAAGTTGGGCGAAACTAATGGGCCGCGAAGAGGGTATTATTCTGTCATTCAAAATGTTTACAATGTGCCTTCTGCAGCATTCCCTATTCGATATGCCAATGGTATCTATGGGGGAAGCTCGGTTTATGGAGCAAAAAATCCTGTTGCTTCACTAATGGACTATGGTCACGTAAGAAAAGTAACCGGTACTTTATTGGCAGATTTAAGCTTGCGTCAAGAGTTGCATGCACTGGCTCAAGGTCTTTCGGCAGAAGCCTCGATCTCCTTCGACAATATTGGTGCGATGTCTGAAAATACATCGAAAGAATATCGCTATATGAATACTTACTCCAATATAACGGATGATGGTACGTTAGTAACTACTCCGACTATTTATGGAAAAGATTCAGAAACACTGGGACACAGCATACCTTTCGAAAGCTTGTTGATGCGTAGTGACTTTCAAGCAAAAATAGCTTATGAACGTGCTTTTGGAAAACATCAACTAAACGGAGCATTAATATATGATATGCAATCGATTGTTTTGAATGGAAGAAATCGCTCACAGAAGAATCAGTCATTTATCGCCAATGCTTCTTATGCTTACGATAATAGATATATCCTTAACGGGGTAGTTACGCGTTCGGGTTCGGCTTATCTTCCTGATGGCGACAAGTTCCGTACGTATCCGGCAGTATCTGCTGCTTGGGTGGTATCAAATGAGTCGTTTATGAAAGAGGTTTCTCCTATCAGTTTGCTCAAGCTACGTGCTTCTTATGGTCTTTCCGGGTGGGATGGAAATATGGAGCACGAACTGTGGAGACAGACTTACGGTGGAGGTGGTTCTTATCTATTTGGGAATAACGCTAGCAGTGTAGGTGGAGGAAGCGAAGGCAACTTACCTGCTATCGGTCTGACAGCTGAAAAATCTGAGAAAATGACGGTAGGAGTTGATTTAGGCCTCTTTAATAATCGCTTAAATGCAACGTTAGATGGATTTTACGAAAAACGCTCTGATGTGCTTGTATCAGGCTCTACTTCTACTTCGGGTATCATCGGTATAGGTGTGGGCCGGCTTTGCGAAGGTATTTACGAATACAAAGGCTTTGATGCCTCCTTGAGTTGGGCGGACAAGATCAATAATTTTAGTTATGAAATAGGAACCAATGTTTCATATTTAGATTCTAAGATTATCAATAACAATCAAGCCTATCAAGAATATGATTATTTATACCAGAAAGGTAATCGCATCGGTCAGGCATACGGATTAGAAGCCATCGGATTCTTTAGCAGTCAGATGGAAATTAACAATAGTCCGAAGCAAACTTTTTCTCAGGTTGCTCCGGGTGATGTGAAATATAAAGATCAAAATGGCGATAACCGGATTGATGAAAAAGATGTAGTGAAAATGTGTGGTTCAAATTTACCACGGTTCTATTTTGGGTTTAACCTAAATCTTTCTTATCAAAGATTCGAACTCTCTGCCGATTTTCAGGGAGTGACCGGCGTAACTGTGTCTTTGCTTGATAGTCCATTGTATAAGCCTTTGGTGAATAGCGGAAATATTTCCAATACCTTTTTGAATGAAGAAATCTGCTGGACACCCGAATCGAAAGTGGATGCAACAATGCCACGGCTCACTACACTGGATAATAAAAACAACTATCGAGCTAGCTCATTGTGGTATCGTGACGGTTCTTTCTTGAAATTGCGTAACCTGTTGATAGCTTATACATTCCCGAAATCACAGACTCGCATTGCAGACATGAAGGTATTTGTGCAGGGTACTAATTTGTTCTCATTGGACAATATTCATTTTGCCGATCCCGAACAACTGTATATGAATTATCCTTCTGTCAGAAGTTATTGGGCAGGTGTGAAACTTAATTTTTAATGATAAGTAATCGATAAAAATGATGAAAACTAAATATATAGTAATAATGGTTTTATCTTCTATCGGCTTCGCTTCATGTAATTTTTTAGATTACGATGAAACTAGCGGTCTGAAAACAAAAGAAGATATGTATAAGTATTTTGGTTCTACAGAGAGTATGCTGACCCATGTGTACTCCTTTATGCCGCAAGATCTTGGAATAATTGACAATGCGATGAGAGATTGTGCTAGCGATGATGCTGAATTTGGCGCAACAGGAGCCACGGTTCAAGTATTTAATACGGGTAACTGGTCGCCAGTGAAAACAACAGATACGGCTTGGGGACTATATAAAGGTATTCGAGCTGCCAATAGCTTCATTGAGGAGATAGCAAATGTTGACTTCTCACGATACGAGCACAATGGTGGTTATCAAAACTGGATGAAAAAACTGAAATATTTTCCTTATGAAGCTCGGGTGTTACGTGCGCATTATTTTTTTGAATTGGCCCGACGATATGGTGATATTGCTATGCCGCTGACAGTGCTGGATCAGAATGGAGCCGCTAATATTGGCAAAACGAGCTTTGCCGACGTTATCAACTTTATTGCTGAAGAATGTACTGAGGCATCTAAAAATTTACCGGATAGCTATGAGAATGAGCCGGATAAACAGGTGGGTAGAATAACCAAGGGGTTTGCCTTGGCTGTGAAATCGAAAGCACTGCTTTATGCAGCAAGCCGTCTTCACAATCCGTCAATGAATGCTGAACTATGGAAGAGATCAGCTAAAGCTGCTTTAGATTTGATTAATACAGGAATTTATGCACTCGACCCCATTGAGAGTGCGAACAATATTCCCTCTAAAGAAGTCATTTTGATGAAAATGAATTCGGAAAGTTCTCTGTTTGAATTATTGAATTTTCCACTCCGATTTACTGAAGGTAAACGTGATGTTAATGCAATAGCCGAATCGAATTTTCCTTCACAGAATCTGGTCGATGCATTCGAGACAATCAATGGTTATCGAGTAACACTCGAAGCGAATGGATGGAAATGTGATGATCCTAAATTTTCACCGCAGGCACCTTATGACAATCGCGACTCTCGTTTCTATCGGGCGATATTGGCCAATGGAATGAAATTCAAAGACAACACAATCGAAACTTATGTGGGTGGAAAGGATGATGCTATTGTTTCTCAAGGAGGATCTCCTACGGGATATTTTATACGTAAGTACATCCAACCAACGACAAGTTTCGTTCCGGATCATGAGGTGCTGAACAAACACCATTGGGTTATTTATCGCTATGCCGAAACGTTGCTTACTTATGCCGAATCGATGATAAATGCGTTTAATGACCCGAACTATACCGATGGGACTTACGAGTATTCAGCTTTGTGGGCTATCAATCAGGTACGGTCTAATGCCAGAATGCCGGCTATTACTGCTACTACCAAAGAGGAATTCATTAAATGCTTATATAACGAATGGCGTGTAGAATTTGCTTTTGAAGATCATCGTTTTTGGGATGTCAGGCGGTGGAAAATAGCAGACACCACTCAGCGGGAACTTTATGGCGTGAAGATACAAAAGCTACCTAATGGTCAGTGGCAATTCTTCAGAACGTTGTATGAAACTCGTGTCTGGAAAGATTGTATGTATCTCTTCCCGATTCCTCAAGAAGAGTTATTTAAAAACACAAACTTAAATCCTCAAAATCTGGGTTGGTAATTTATTGTCTAATCAAAATAGTTAATACAGATATGAAAAAGTTATACAGAAGCACTTTAATGCAATTGATTTTTGCATTGTGCACATTTAGTTTTGTTGCGTGTCAGGAGTATGGCATTGATTCTCAGCCAGAGGCGCCGATTAATATTCAAATTGATGCTATGGACGCTTATACCGCCTTAGCTACTTCGCCAAGTAATATTGTCATCAATGTCAGTTCGAACACACCATGGACGGTTACCAGCGATCAACAATGGTGTGTACCAACACCTGCTTCGAGTGCAACGAGTTCGTTGGTTTCTGAAATCTCAGTAAAACTCGAATCGAATGCTACTGCGCATCAACGAGTGGCTAAATTGACAATTCAAGCAGAAGGGATTGCCGAAAAAAGGGTGATTGCCATTACTCAAGTTTCCAAAGAAGATTTAGTAGTAGTTCCGTATGACAAGATTGTCCCTACCGAAGGTAAAGCAATCTCATTCAGTATTGTTTCAAATAAGCCCTGGAAGATAATTCCTTCAACACAATTTCTGGAGGCAATAGATAAGACGTCAGGTGATGGTAAAGAGAGTGGAGAGAAAGAAATAATTACCATTACTATTCCTGAAAACTCGGCTGCCCGTCGAAATGGTACCATTACTGTCAAAACAGATTTTCAAGAACAGGTATTTACAATTACTCAAGATGGAGTAGTGATAGAACAAGAGGAACCTTCGGAAAGTGGAACTATTGACTTTAATTGGTCGCAAACGGAAAAAACGATAAAGATTCGTTCGAATAAGGTATGGAAGGTAAAAGTACCGAAAGAGTATGCCGATTGGTTAGGAGCGGAGAAGCTCAATGATTCTGAACTGAAGGTTACGCTGTTAAAGCAAAACAACTTAATGGTTACTCGCAAAGGAAAACTGATGCTCGCTACTGTAGATATTATTCCTGGTTTTGAAGATGTTGCATTTGAGATTACTCAAAAACCGGCAGTTTCTTTCAATGGTTTATTGGATCAGGCTACTGGTTATGTGAAAGTATCTACAACAGGTAATGGTGTGATTACAAATTATTCTCTAAAGAAGGGACATCTTGCTTTTGAGTTTGAGTCGCTCCACTTGTTAGGTGACTCCAGGTTGTTTTTTAATATGTATCCAAATACCGGTAATACCAATTTTAATCTAAACTTGCGGGCGGAGAAGAATTGTGAATTCACCTGTGGAGGTACAGGGTTTAGCTGGGAACAACGCACTTTCTTATTGACACGCGAAGAATTAAATGCCATACGAAAGTTGGACATCTTTGTTGAAGATGATCCCGAAAATGTGGGTAAATTGAGAATTAGATTGGCTATTGATGGCAATGACAAAGCTATTCTTAAAAATAAGAATAACTGCTATATAAACGATCCGCAAAATAATCCGGGGCAAGTCGGTTATATTCAATTTCCGAGCTGCGAAGAAGGTAGTTACTATGTTATTAAGTCGGTTACCCATGAACCGACGAACTAATTATGGAATCATTAAAACGGATAAATTATGAAATTCAATAGATGTAAAACAGCACTATTATCTTCTTTCTACTTTGCACTTCTGTCGGTCTTTCCGTTGTTGCAAAGCTGTAAAGACGAAGATGAAAGTACGAAATGGGTGGATCTTCGTTATCGGGTGGAAGACTCTTATTTACTGGAGGCGAAGAATCCTGAATCAATCTCTTTTCAAGTAAAATCGACAGATCCTTGGGAAGTGCTTGGGACACAAAATTGGTACAGCGTCTCACCCGATAGGGGTGAGGCTGGACAAACTGCTACCGTCACAATTACTTGCACAGAAAACACACATTTAGATGACCGTATCGATACGATTAGCATTAAAAGTGACTATTGGACGGGCAAACGATTCGTTCTTACGCAGAAGGGAATCGCTTTTCTTGATGTAGCCGAAACTGATTTTATCTTGAGTAAAGATGTCGATCAGAAGGCTTTTAAGGTATTATCAAATCAGAAATGGACCGCAAAAGTAACCGAAGGGGACAATTGGCTTTCCATTGTATCGGGAGAGAGTGGAGAGATAAATGGAGAGGTTGTCGTGAAATCAATCGCTAATACAGGCGAACAGCGTATAGGCAAAGTCGCTATTCTTGATCGTCATGGTATCGTTCGTCAAATGGTTAATTGCGTACAAGACGGAGTTATGCTGTCTCCTGCTGTGCCTGAAAACGGAAAGTGGTTTGCTATTTATGAAAAAGCCCAAACTATTGAAGTTCAGGTTGAAGCGAATGCAGAATGGATCGCTTCTAAAGTAAATGAAGAGGATGACTGGTTCACAATCAAGAAGACGACTTTCAATGGATCTGATAAACTAATTATCGAGGTTAGTGCACACAATGGGTCTAGTGTACGTACGGGGATCATCAACTTGGCATCGAAAGCTGCTGAGGGTACCACACCAGTCGTTAAGCAAGTGAAATTCAAACAGGCTAATCCGCAAACGCCTGATGTGAAAACATTGAATCAACTGATTAATGGCAGTTATTATGGCCCGAAAGGCCTTGCACCGGGACTTTATAACTTTTATGTTTCTTCTATGTCTGCAAAGAAGTTTAGTTTGTTCTTTATATGGGGAGACTATGAACTTAGATATCGGGTATACGACAGCAAAACGATGTTGAGTACAAGACCTTGGTGTGCAGATGTTTTTGACGAACGTGGAAACTGTATTAAGCCTGTGGACACCAGTAAGATGAATATTCTTTCTTTTGACATAAAGGAAAGCATCGACAGTAAAGGACGTTCGTGGATCTACACGGAATGGATTTTGAATGGAGTGAGTATTGTTTCGGCAATCAGTGATGGTGTGGATGCCGGGGGATACGATGATACCTGGAAAGCTCCTTGGAGTGTTGCGACTCAAGGCGGAACTTTCTTAATTACAACTGCAGAGGGTTCGGCTATCCTTGATAAGTATGAATATATTGCACCTTTGGTATGGGGCGAGTAATAAAATAGAAATATAAATGAATATGTTAAATCGAAAAATAATTGTATTGTTGAGTGCACTGTTTCTGGGGGTGTCTATAATGGCTTGCTCTGAAAGTTCTAATAAAGATTTTATAGAAAAACAGTATCCATTGATGGATTTCTCTGTAAAGGTGGGCGACTCTTATTATCATGGTAAGATAGATCAGGTTACTCGCCGTGTTGAAATAGGAACGATAGAAAGTGCTAGTTCAATCACCGGAGTCGATTATAGATTAATGACGAAGGGTACTAAGATTTCTCCTAATCCCTCTTCCTTTGTAGAAAAGGGATGGGAAAAGGAGCAAACGGTGACAGTGACCACAGAAGACCAGGTTTCAACCGTTTATACTATTGTATTGACAAAGCTGAATGAGGATACCAAAGACATACTCTTTATGGATGATTTCAATGTTGACGGCATCCCAGATCCAAAGTACTGGTCGCTTTGTAAAAAAGGGACTTCCGATTGGGATGATGAGATGTCCGAAAGTAATGATCAGGCCTATGTGAAAGATGGCAATCTGGTGTTAATAGCAGAAAAAGTGGGTAACGAGTATAAAGCCGGGGGTATTGAGTCAATCAATAAATACTCTTTTACTTTTGGAAAAGTTGAGGTGCGTGCTCGGATCACTCAATATCCTAACGGAGCCTTTCCTGCTATTTGGCTGATGCCACAGACGGCTGCTTACAAAGGTTGGCCCAAAGGAGGAGAGATTGATATAATGGAACATATCAAGCAGGAAGGGGTTATTTGGCAAACAATTCACACTAATTATACCTATACCTTAGGTATTAAAGACCCGGCAAACTCAACCGGTGTGAAGTGTAATTATGCTGAATATAACGTTTATGGATTGGAATGGAATGAGAATGAGTTGATCTTTTCAGTTAATGGGCAAAAGACCTTCACTTATCCGAATCTAAGACTATCTGATGAAGCCGAAAAGATGCAATGGCCGTTTACCAAAGATTCTTCTTTCTATTTCATTTTAAATATGGGATTGGGAGGTGATAGAGAAGGTTCATGGGCAGGTCCTATTGATGATGCCAATATGCCGGCTAAGATGGAAATTGATTGGGTAAAAGTGAGTCGACTTAGTCGATAGCTTCGGAACTATTCGATGTAGAAAATAAAGAGGGCACAGAGTCAACTTCATATATGATTTTTAGCTCTGTGCCTTCTTGTTTTATGAAACTTATTTATTATAATTAGAGGGGATGGTTCCTTTGATCGATTTAAATACTTTGCTAAAATAGCGTAAGGAGGAAAAACCAACTGCTTCGGAAACTTCAGTGATGTTCATGGAAGTATTTGTAAGCAGAACAGCTGCTTTATCTATTCTTTGTATATTAACGTAATTAATAATTCCCACTCCGGTTAATGCTTTCACCTTATTAAATAATAATGAACGGCTGATACACATATTTGCAGCGATGAAATTTACGTCCAATGCTGGATTATCTAAATTGTCTGCGATCAGCGCATTTAACTTTAGTAGGAATGTTTCATCTGCATTGCTGAAGCTGATTTCTTGCAAAGTTACTGTTTTGTCCTCTCTATATCGTGTCTTTATTTGTTCACGAAGTTTTAGCTGATTGCTGATTAAAGCAAGTAATCCGTCGACTTCAAATGGTTTTGGAATAAAAGCATCTGCACCGATCTTATACCCGGTATACATGTTTTGAGAGTTATGATAAGCAGTCAATAAGATAATAGGAATATGACTAATCTCCAAATCTGTTTTCACTTTGCGACAGAGTTCAAAACCATTCATGTGAGGCATCATTACATCGCTGATAATCAGGTCTGGTAACTTTTTCTTAATTATAGATAAGCCCTCTTTTCCATCTTGAGCCACATATACATGAGCGAAAAAATCATTTAATGTTTTTTTGAGATAGATTCTCAAATCCAGTGTATCTTCTACAATGGTAACCGAAAATTGTTTCAGAACTGAATAATCCGGTTGAGCTGTTTGATAAGGTATGACATTAAGGGGTGATTTTTCGATTATCACCTCATCATGTTTGTACTCGATAATTGATGCCGGTAGTTTATAATAAAAGATAGAACCACTTCTCTCAGGATTCTCAATGGCTCCAATTGTACCTTTGTGATGTGTAATGACGCTTTTGGAATAGAATAGTCCAATACCATTACCGCCCTTGTCATGATCTCCTTGTGAAAAACGAGAAAACAAGGTGCTTGTGTCTATCGTGCTTAGTCCTATGCCCTGATCTTTGACCGATACGGTTACCTCTTTTTTATTATTTGAAAGAGTCGTGATGATGGTAGTCGTTGTATGCGGTTCACTGAATTTCAAGGCATTCATCAGGAAGTTTGATAGTACAAATTCGCACTTATGTTTATCAAAAGGAATCTCTTCTATCTCTGGACTCAATAGATAATCTAACTTTATCTCTTTCGCTTCAAATTCGCGGATAAATCGATCTGCAACTTCCTGTACCCATTTGTTTAAAGGATGTAATGCAATGCGAAGTATTTCCTTTCCCTCCTCTAATTTACGCACGTCCAGAGTCATATCTATAATGGACTTCATTTGATAAGCTTGTTTATAAATGGGGCTAAGTTGTCTTTCCACATCTTCTAAAGGAACTTCATGAGTAATTATGCGTTTAAGAGGTGCGCAAACCAAAGTAAGAGGAGTGCGTAATTCATGGCTGATATTTGTTAAAAAGTTTATCTTGTCTTCATATAGCTTATCTTTCATCTTTTCCATTTCTTGTTGTTGCTTAGCTCTTTTTTTCTTTTGTACAACATGGGTGATCATATAGATGATAAGACATAATAGAAGACTACCAATTCCATAAGCCCAATAAGTCTTCCACCAAGGTGGAGTAATGATGACGTGAAGAATTTCTTGAGGATAACTCCATTCCCCACTTTGAGCATAGTATGAGGCGGTAATGGTATATTCTCCTATGGGAAGATGATTGATGACAACCGAGTTTGAATTTGATTTAATCAATTCTTGGTTGCCTCCACTGATATTAAATTTCAATCTATTTTTCCTAAAGACATCTTTATCGTTCAATAGAACTTTTAGCTGTAATGAGGAAAAGTTCCATGGAACTTTAATACTCCGAATACAAGTTGTGGATTTTTCCTCTTGTGCGATGGGTAAGCCATCTAAAAAAACATCAAGTAGCTCTACTGAATGTTTTATATCGGCATTAAAACATATATTCCCATCAATAACAGTCATTCCCATAGTACCTCCAACCAATATATTTCCCTTCTTCGATAATAGCATGGAATGAAAAAAGTATTCATTGGGCATTACTCCGTCGGTATTGCCTAAGGTCGCAAATCGATTTGTTAGCGTGGAATAAATATATAGGTCATGTCGTGTTCCAATCCATATTCGGTTCTGATTATCTGCTATAACAGATGCAACTTCATTAAATAAATTAGTACTAATATGATGAAGTTTACATGTTTTAGGGTTGTATGATGCCAATCCTGAGGAAGAAGCCAACCAGAAAACTCCGTTCTCATCCATACAAGCATCATTGATGGTGAGGTCTCCTTGAAAAATCGCTTTAAACTTCCCGTTTAAACTATTATATTCACAAATACTTTTAAGGTCGGCAAAATAAGTTTTATGCTTTATCGTAGAAATAATTAGAGGTGAATTTCGATAAAAGTCCTTTTCCTTTCGTGCTACAATGCTGAACTCTTTTTTTGCAATGTCATATATATAGATATTGTCGGCGCTGAAAACTATTTTATTATCTTGTATTCGTTGCAGATTTACCGAGAAGCCATTAATACAAGCCTTATCGTTTGTCTCTTTATCTATGAGTATAAACGGGCGCATTAAACCATTTGTTTTATTGAAAATAAATAAGCCTTTGTTGAACGAACATAAAAGTAATTCGTGTTCACTATATTCAATGATGGATACTATTTTTTCCTGTTTAGAGACTGGATAGTGTGTGAAAGTGTTTGTAGCATGGTCAAATCGGTTAATACCTCCACCGTCTGTTCCTATCCATATCGTTCCGTCACTGTCTTGAAAAAAAACGTTGACAGTCTGATTACTTAACCCATAACGATTTCCGAATGGTACATTTTGGAAAGAGCGGGCATAAACCTCTTTAATGCCAATGAGACCGGATCGTATACTGCCTGCCCATATATTATTCATCGGGTCTTTATACAGTCGATAGATTGTATTGGTAGGGAATGAATATACATCATCTTGTATTTGTTGGATAGTTGAAAATGTAAAATCAGTTAATGAAAGAATATTGATTCCTCCTCCATCTGTTGCCAGCCAAAGCTTGTTGTCTTTTTCGATAATATCGTGAATTACATTGTATGTCAGTGCGGAATTATCAGTGGTAAAATGATGTGTAACTGCACCGTTCTGATAGCAAAATAAACCATTGCCATATGCACTGATCCATAAACGTCCGGATGAATCGATAAAGGAACATGTGTAATTTTTGTTTGGTAAATAATTGATTTTCTCTAGTTTACGAGTGTTTAAATGATAGAAATAGACACCATACCATTGTGCGTTGATAAGAACTCTGTTCTTGTCGTAGCGTTGCATTTTCCAATAAGTAGTATAGAGCTTAGGATTATCAGTCATATACAATGTTGTCCATTGTCGGCTGGTATACTCATATTTATAGATGGCTCCCGATGCTCCGAATAAGATACCTCCTTCTATCGGTAAGTAAGAAGCCACATATACATATTTATTGTTCTTAATGAGTGGTTCGAAACGATCTTTGGCCCTGTTGTAGAGACAAAGACCCGCTGATGTTGCTACCCACAGATTGAGCAATGAATCTTCTGCAATGAAGGTAATATCATTGGTCGGTAATGATGTGCTATCTTTTGGAGAGTGAAAATATTGTTTTAAGTGATCGCGGTCGTAACAGTTCAATCCTGATTCGGTTCCAATCCAGAGATAGCCTTTGTGGTCGTTTAAAATACATTGAACACGAGATTGGGACAATCCTTCTTGAATGCCTAATGGCCTATAATAGTAAGACATCGGTTTGGACTGTACTACCTTTCCCGGTAAAAAGATGAATAATAAGAAACATAGTATTCTATAAAGATATTTAGTCATATTTTTAATCCATCTAAAATTAACACTGTAAAGGTACGAAAATAATCAAAAAATACATTCTTTTTATAAAAAAAGGCTTCATCGATATCTGTTCGAAAATCGATGAAGCCTTAGGCTGTTTTTATTCGGTATTTTACTTGACTATCCCCTGTTTCGAGTCCCGGCAAAAGTCTATGATGGTGCGAATCTCATCACTCATCGGCACCTGTTCTTCAATCTTCTGCAAGGCATCAAACAAACTGAAGTTTCCTTGATAGATAAGGCGATAAGCATTGGCTATATGCCGCAGTATCTTTTCGGATATATCGTGATGGTGTTGCATTACGGTAGCATTGACTCCATGATATCCGGCCGGATTGCCCGAGATGATAACATATGGAGGCACATCTTTCGAAATACGGCTTCCGCCCTGAATCAACGACCAGCTACCTACGCGGCTGTGCTGATACAGGCTTACATTACCACTCAAAATAACACAGTCGTTCAGTACACAATCGCCTGCGATGGTACTCCCGATACCGGTTACACAGTGATTGCCTATACGTACATCGTGACAGATGTGTACCCGATCCATTAAGAAATTCTCATTGCCGATGATTGTTTGGCAACCACTATGTGTGGCACGGCTGATCACCACGTTTTCGCGGATGTGGTTATTTTCGCCGATAACCAGCTCGCTGTCTTCTCCCGTATAATGAAAATCCTCGGGTTCGGCTCCCAATACGGCATGCTGATATACCTTATTCCCTTTTCCCATACGTGTGCCTGCTAGGACACTGACAAAGGGCATGATCACGCAATCGTCTCCGATCTCAACATTTTTATCGATGTAGGCAAAAGGCTGAATCGTGACGTTTTTCCCGATTTTGGCCTCTGGGTCTACGTAAGCTAACGGACTAATCATAATCGTATATATTTAAAGTTACTCTTCTCTTCCACCTCCCAATGCCCGGTAAAGGCTAACGACTGCTTGCATCTCGTCGAAGGTGTCGGACACCTGCGACAAACGGGCGCTGAGCAATGCCTGTTCGGCCGATAAAACCTCTAAATAAGTCGAAGTGCCCAACGTAAAGAGCTCTTTGGTATACTCTGAACCTTTCTGAGCCGACGCAACCTGTAAGGCGCGGGCACTTGCCTTATCAGCTGTAGTTTGATAAAGAGATAATGTATTGCTTACTTCGCTACCGGCGTTCAACAATGTTTGTTCGAAGGCCAGTTTAGCCTCTTCCTGTTGTGCTTTTGCTATTTTAAGGCGGGCAATGTTGGTGCCGCGATAGAATAGCGGTTGTGTGAGCGAACCGATGGCCGAAGCCAATAGTTTGCCGGGATTCATGATGACGCCTCCTGCGCTATTGACCCATCCGGCCGATCCGCTGATGGTAATCTGCGGGTAGAATGCAGCACGAGCCGAGTTCGTATTATAATAGGTCACAGCTAATGCCATTTCGGCTGCTTTTACGTCGGGGCGGTTTGAGAGTAACTGCAAAGGTACTCCAACCGAAAACGTTGAAGGAAGTTTTTGTGCCTCCAATGTGCTGCGCTTTACGGCTTGAGGTGCTTGTTTGAGCAACATGCAAAGTGCATTCTCCGTTTCACGGATACCTTGGCGGATGGCGGGTAGCGAGGCAAGTACTTGTGCATAGGCAGCTTCGCTTTGCGAGACGGCCGCCTCGTTGGTCATAGCCGCCTCTTTCATGGCACGCATGGTTTCTACATTGCGTTTCATGATATCGGCTGTTTGCTCGGAGATGATCATCTGTTGGTCGAGCATCAGCAGCGTATAATACGTGTTGACAATGGCGGCAATGATCTGTGTTTGTACCGCTTGCCGGTACGCCTGACTTTGTAGTAAGACGGTTTGTGCATTTCGTTTGGCATTGAGTAACTTGCCGAATAGATCGACTTCCCAGTTGGCTGTAACGGGTAGGGAGTAGGTCTTGGTGGCAGCCCCTTTGTCAAAGCTGCTCAGTGTACCTTGGGGCGATAATCCAAGCGACGGAGCATAGGCCAGACGAGCAGATAACAATGCAGCTTGTGACTCTTTCACTTTGAGAATAGCCGTTTGCAGGTCCGTATTATCGGTTAGCCCCTGCGAGATATAGGCTTGCAGTTGCGGGTCGGTAAAGACTTCGCGCCAGGGCAGGTTGCCAAAATTGGCGGTATCTGCTGCCAGGGTATCGCCTGTCGCCAACGTATCACGATACAAACCGGTGGTTTGTATATCCTCGGGGCGATCGTACGATTTATAGATGTGGCAGCTGCTCAATAGAGCAGTTGCACACAACAGGAATAGTATCTGTTTTTTCATTCTATCAATTATTTAGCGTATTGTTCAATCTCCGTTTGTGCATCGGTGTTGTCAATGTCTTCCCAGACCATCGGCTTCACCTTCTCCTGCAAGAACTGGAAGGCCACGAAGAGTGCCGGAACCACGAAAATCTGGCAAATCATACCGATTAACATACCACCTACCGCACCGGTTCCTAAGGTACTGTTACCATTGGCACCTACACCACTGGCAAACATCAACGGAAGTAAACCGATGACCATGGCAAGAGATGTCATCAAAATAGGACGCAAACGGGCAGATGCACCTAATACGGCAGCCCAGGTAATGCTCATGCCCATTCGTCGGCGGTCGAGGGCGAACTCTACAATCAAAATAGCGTTCTTTGCCAATAGACCCATCAACATGATAAGGGCAATTTGCATATAGATATTGTTCTGTACGCCCATCATCCAGCCAAAGATAAAGCTACCGGCCAACCCGAAGGGGATAGAGAGTATAACAGCCAACGGTAGGATATAGCTTTCGTACTGCGCACTGAGCAATAGGTAAACGAATACCAAACAGAGCGCGAAAATGATCGCTGTAGTGCCGCTACCGGTACTTTGCTCTTCGCGCGTCATACCTGAGTACTCGTAAGCATAGCCTGTTGGAAGTGATTTAGAAGCCACCTCTTCAATTGCTTTGATCGCCTCGCCCGAGCTGTAGCCCGGTGCCGGCGAACCGTTGACGGCAATCGCCGTATACATATTGAAGCGTTTGATATTGTCCGGTCCATACACCTTCTTCAGCGTCATAAACTGAGTGATCGGAGCCATCTCGTTACCGTTGCGCACCTTGATGGCGTTCAGCGATTCGGGGTTGATACGAGCCGTAGGATCGGCCTGTATCATGACCCGATAAAGCTTACCAAAGCGGTTGAAATTGGAGGTGTACATACCTCCGAAATACCCCTGTAAGGTAGTCAGAATGGTATTGGGGCTAAGTCCTGCCTGTTTACATTTGGCCGCATCAATATCGATCATATATTGAGGGAAGTTCGGGTTAAACGCTGTTTGAGCAGTGGCAATCTCCGGACGTTCGGCCAGCTTCGCCAGGAACTCTTGCGTAACATCGAAGAACTTGTTCAGATCTCCACCCGTTTTATCCTGTAGGTTCACCTCGAAACCATTCGTAATACTGTATCCCGGAATCATCGGAGGGGCAAAGATCATGACGCGGGCGTCTTTTACTTGCGTTTTGGTTTGCATATAGAGGCGACCAATCACAGAATTGAGGTCTTCGCCCTTACCGCGCTTATCAAAATCTTTTAGCTTGCAGATAAATGTACCGTAGTTATTTCCTTGTCCGGCAATAAAGCTATAACCGATGATCTGCGTCCGGCTCTTTAATCCCGGAGTGTTGGCAAGCAGCTTATCTACCTCATCCATGGCAACAATGGTACGTTCCTGCGAAGTAGCAGGAGGGAGGTCGACTACGGCAAAGATCGTTCCCGTATCTTCGTTCGGTACCAATCCGGTAGGGGTTACCATCATCAACCCGATGAGTAGGGCAATACCCGCTACCACACTACCGAATGCCAACCAACGATGATGAATGAAGAGCAGTACGCCATTCTTATACTTCTTCAGCGTCTTGTCGTATGCTACGTTGAACGAGGTATGAAAACGGTCAACGAAGCTCATCTTCTTGTGGCTGCCATCCGCATTATGCGGTTTCAACAAAATGGCACATAGGGCAGGGGTGAGGGTCAATGCATTCAGCGCCGATAGCCCGATAGCGAAAGCCATTGTCAGACCAAACTGCCGATAGAATGTTCCTGAAGTTCCACTCATGAAGCTTACGGGGATAAATACCGACATCATGACCAACGTAATGGAGAGGATGGCACCCGAGAGTTCGTTCATCGCGTCGATAGATGCCATACGGGCCGACTTATACCCCTGGTCGAGTTTAGCGTGTACCCCCTCGACCACTACAATGGCATCGTCGACCACAATCGCAATGGCGAGAATCATGGCGCAGAGGGTGAGCAGGTTGATACTAAAACCGATCAGATAGAGGATAAAGAACGTACCGATCAACGATACGGGGATAGCGATGGTAGGAATCAGCGTAGAGCGGAAATCTTGTAAGAAGATATACACTACGATGAAAACAAGGATAAATGCTTCCAACAAAGTGATAAGCACCTCGTGGATAGAGGCGAAAAGGAAGTCGGTACTATCGAGCAGAATCTCGACTTTTACGCCGGGAGGCAGCTCCTTTTCCATGTTTTTTAGCAGGGTTTTGATGTTGCCTACAATTTCGGTTGCATTGGAACCGGCCGTTTGATAAATCATCGTTGTTACCCCGGGATGCCCGTTTACATTGTTGCGGAATCCGTAACTTAGGCGTCCCAGCTCGATCGTTGCTACGTCTTTAAGGCGCAGGATCTCTCCATCGGGTGTGGCGCGTACTACGATGTCGCCAAACTCTTTTTCGGTTTGCAAACGACCCTTATATTTCATTACGTACTGAAACGATTGATTGCCTTGATCGCCAAACTGCCCCGGAGCCGCTTCGATATTTTGTTCGGCCAACGCGTTGGTAATATCCGCCGGCATCAGTTTGTACTGTGCCATAATCTCAGGTTTCATCCAGATACGCATGGAGTAGTCCGATCCCATTACCATGGCGTCACCCACACCATTTATACGTTGTACCTGCGGGATGATATTGATTTTGGCATAGTTTTCAAGGAATTCCGAGTCGTATTTGTCATCCGAACTATAGAAAGAGAATCCCATCAGCATACTGGTTTGGCGTTTGCTGGTGATAACACCTACCTTGGTGACCTCGGCGGGCAGTAACCCCTGTGCTTTGGCTACGCGGTTTTGTACGTTGACGGCAGCCATATCGGGATCGGTACCTTGTTTAAAGTATACCTGAATAGTAGCGTTGCCGGTATTGGTAGCCGTAGAGGTCATGTACATCATATTCTCTACCCCATTGATCTGCTCCTCGAGTGGAGCGATAACGCTATTAAGTACGGTTTGCGCATTGGCTCCCGTATACTCGGTACTAACCTGTATGGTAGGCGGTGCGATATCCGGGTACTGCGTTACGGGCAGGGATATCAAACCGAGGATACCCAGAATAACGATAATGATCGAGATCACCGTCGATAATACCGGGCGATTAATAAATTTATCGAGTTTCATTGCTTATTTCGTTTCTTTAGGTTGAATCTTCATGCCATCTTTAACACTGGTACCTACACCTTCGGTTACAATCTTGTCGCCTGCCTTGAGCCCCGAAGTGACAACATAATCTTGTCCATTGTTGATCGGGAATACAGCGATCTCGGTTGTTTGTGTAGTAGCACTGTCGGTTACAAGAAAGACAAACTTCTTATCCTGTATTTCGTATGTTGCTTTTTGCGGAATGATCAACGCATTCTCTTCAGTGTAAGGTATCAATACCGATCCGGTTCCACCGCTACGAAGCACATTGCGCTTGTTCGGAAACGAAGCACGCATGCTTACGGCACCGGTTGCTTGTTCGATTACCCCACTCAGGGTTTCTATCCGACCGCTATCGGGATAAATGGTTCCATCAATTAGTTGAAGCTGTACGGGAGGCATTTTTGCCAGAATCTCTTTCATGCTTCCTCCTTCGCGGGTCATGTCGAGTACTTGCTTTTCATTCATGGAGAAGTAAACATACATCTCAGAAATATCCGAAACGGTAGTTAGTGGGGTAGCAATCGAGGAGCTAACAAGGCTTCCTATACGGAAAGGAATGGTTCCTACCACACCGTCCGACGGACTTTTTACATTCGTAAATGACAAATTCTGACGTGCATTGATCAGCTGGGCATTTGCTTGTGCCAGCAATGCTTTTTGCGAAGCAAGCTGATTCTCCGCCATTTCCATGTCATATTGACTGATAATGTTTTTCTTCAGTAGTTCGCGCTTGTTATTTACTGTGAGTTGTTGCGTAGCTACTCCCGACTTGGCTACCTGTACACTCGCCTCGGCCGATTGAACTGCTGCCTGATATTGTACGGGGTCGATAATGAACAAGGTTTGCCCTTTGCGTACAACCGATCCCTCGTCTACGCAAACTTTTGTGATGAATCCGGCTACTTGCGGACGGATTTCAATGTCTTGCTTTCCTTTAATGATAGCGGGATAGGTGCTGTTTAAATCGCTGCTGGTCGCCTGCAATGTCATCACGGCATATTCTGGTACGCCACCCATTCCCATTTGTCCCTTTTGGCTACAGCCAAACAGAGCTAAACAAAATGCAAATAATACAACTTTACTTCTCATACTTTCGATTTATATTCAGTGTTTACTTATTAATTTGCTTATTGTATGTGAATTCATAATATTCATAGAGGTTTGAATATCAAAATAAGAAAACTTCGAATGTCTGCAAAGTTTTCGCCGTAAAAGTAGTTCAAATATTGATATAAGTGTTCTCGGAAGTATGGTTTTTTAACTATGTTTTTCTGAAATTAAGATAGCTATCTGTTGATATAGTACGGATGGGAATACAAACAATGAATTTATTTTAATTAATTAGCGTAAACTATGACGTTAATTGATCCAGAACCTTTATTTTTGCAACATGTTACATTGGAGAAATTATAATCAGAAGCGACTTGTTCGCAGTGTGTTGGGAGTAGCCATGTTAGTGGCAACATTCTATTCATGTGCCAGTATCGGGCGTCCCGACGGAGGGCCGATCGATGAAACCCCACCTCGCTTTATTGGAAGTTCGCCGGTAGCCGGAGCATTGAATAATACTAAAAAACGTGTTGTTGTAGAATTTGACGAATTCATAAAGCTTGAAAAACCAAATGAGAAGGTGGTAATCTCTCCTCCGCAGGTACAACAACCCGAGATTAAACCCAGTGGAAAGAAGATTACCATTGAGCTGCTCGACTCATTAAAACCAAATACGACTTATACCATTGATTTTTCGGATGCGATCGTTGATAACAACGAAGGCAACCCGTTAGGGAACTTTGCTTTTAAATTCTCTACCGGCAGTGTGATCGACACCATGGAGGTAGCCGGAGTAGTACTTGAGGCCGAAACCCTCGAACCAGTCAAAGGGATGCTTGTAGGACTTCATTCTAATTTGAATGATTCTGCCTTTACGAAAATACCTTTTGATCGTGTGGCTCGTACCGACAGTCGCGGTCAGTTTATTATTCGTGGAGTGGCACCGGGCAAATACCGTATTTTTGGTTTGAATGATGCCGATCAGAATTTTACTTACTCGCAAAAAAGCGAGGCGCTCGCTTTCAATGATTCGCTGATCATTCCCCGGTTTGAAGAACGTATACGTAAAGATACGACTTGGATCGACTCGCTCACCATCGATACCATTGTTGAGAGAGGTTATACGCATTACCTGCCCGACCATGTTATTCTTCGTTCTTTTAAAGAAGCCCTTTCATCGCAATATCTTATCAAAAACGAACGATTGACTCCTCAAAAGTTTACTCTTTATTTTGCAGCGCCTGCCGATACCCTACCCACTTTGAAAGGATTGAATTTCGATGAAAAGAATGCTTTTATTATCGAAAAGAGTCTTCATAATGATACAATTCACTATTGGGTAAAAGACTCTTTGCTCTATAAGCAAGACACGCTGGCCGTTCAGTTGAACTATTTGTATACAGATACGTTAAATCAATTAGTACCGCGCACCGATACGTTGCGTTTAGTAGCCAAGAAAGAAAAGAAAGAGGTCGTTCAGAAGAAAAAGAAAAAAGGAGAGGAAGAAGAACCGGTACCGACTAAATTTCTCACTGTAACTACGCATGCATCGGCAACTATGGATGTGTATGACTATATTTCATTAACCTTCGAAGAACCGGTCAAATCGTATGATAAAGCTTCGATTCATTTGCGAGAGAAAGTTGATTCCTTATGGAAAGATATTCCTTTTGTTTTTGAACAGGATTCGTTGCTCGGACGAAAGTATAATTTATATTATGACTGGGAGCACGGTAAAGAGTATGAATTCGAGGTTGATTCGATTGCCTTTAAGGGTCAATATGGATTGTTCTCGGACAAAATAAAGCAACCCATTAAAGTAAGGACTAAGGAAGAATATGGCTCTATCTTCTTCAATGTATCAGGTATCGACTCTACTGCTTTTGTACAATTGCTCGATCCTCAGGATAAAGTGTTGCGGCAAGTGCCTGTCATAGAAGGAAAGGCTGACTTCTACTACCTTAATCCCGCTAAATATACGGCTCGCTTAATTGAAGATCGAAATAGAAATGGTAGGTGGGATACCGGTAGTTACGAAGAGAAAAGCCAACCCGAAATGGTTTATTACTATCCGCAAATGTTGGAGTTGAAAGCTAACTGGGATTTGGAACAGGATTGGAATGTAACAGCCCTTCCGCTCGATAAGCAGAAGTTGGATGAACTTAAAAAACAGAAACCCGATGAGGATAAAAAGAAAAAGAACAGAGACAATCAAAACCGAAGAAACTAATCGTTGCCGGGGATTCGTCTGGCTACTTGTTTTATTCTTAATGTGTCCTGCGGTTTCCGCTGTGGCACAGTGTGAAGCGAAGAATAACGCTTTCAAGTCCGGTGAGCACGTTATGTACGATCTCTATTTCAACTGGAAGTTTGTTTGGGTCAAGGCAGGGTTGGCAAGTCTGACGACCAATGCGACCACTTATCATTCCAAACCCGCTTATCGCATCAATCTGTTGGCTATCGGTAGCTCAAAAGCAGACTTCTTCTTTAAGATGCGCGATACACTTACTTCTTTAATCGGAGAAAAGATGGAACCACTCTCCTTTCGGAAAGGAGCTGAAGAAGGAAAGCGCTATACAGTCGATGAGGCTCATTTCTCTTACCGCGATGGCTTGTGTTATGTGAAGCAAAAGCGTATTTACCGCGATGGTGAAGTCGTTGAAACCATGCAAAGCGATAGCCGCTGCATTTACGATATGCTTAGCATTCTGGCACAAGCACGCTCTTACAATCCGAGCGATTATGTGGTGGGGCAACGCATTAATTTTCCTATGGCTACGGGCAAAGAAGTCGAGGAGCAAACGTTGATTTATCGGGGTGTTAAAAAGATTACTGCAGAGAACGATACGACTTATCGTTGCTTGGTATTCTCCCTTGTCGAAGATAAAAAAGGAAAGGAGAAGGAGGTGATCACCTTTTATATTACCGATGATATGAACCATCTTCCCGTTCGGCTCGACTTATACCTTAACTTCGGTTCGGCCAAGGCCTTCTTGAAAAGCGTAAGAGGTGCCCGCCACCCCTTAACCTCTATTATAGCCAAATAGAGAGTTATTCTAATGCAAACGGAACTTGCTCTTTCTTGCGGAATACACTCGACTCGAATGTAGCTATCAGTTCATTCTTTTGGTTGGTTACATCGATTTGATAGTATCCGGTGCTTCTTCCCATGTAGCGTTCTCGTGCTTCGGCGGTTAATGTATCGCCTATGCTACTGGAGCGTAGGAAAGTAATGTTGGACGAGAGTGAGAAAGCCAATGTTCCGTGCGAATTAGCCGCAGCGGCCAGTGCCAGATCGGCTAAAGTAAAGATAGCTCCCCCTTGGGTGCGTCCGCCGGCATTGAGGTGATCGGCGGTAATGGTCAGTCTCGTTTTACCATATCCTTTGCGTATTTCTATCAGTTCAATGCCCGCATTTGTGGCAAAGAGGTCGTTCTTAAAGAATTCTTCAGCTTTCACATCTGTTTAATTAGAGTTTATTCCACAAATGTACCATAAATGTTGCTTAATTGGATAATTTGTGAAGGTCAAATTCATTCATTCGATCTATTTTTGCAGCATAGACATTTAGAAATTTTAAATATAGAACCCATTATTATGAGAACTATTCTTAGTGCATTAGGACTTTCCTTTCTTGTTCTGACCGGTTGCAGCAGTCAGAAGCAGGTTGAAACTGATTTTATTCAGGACAATATCAATAATGCTGTAGCACAACAAACCCTTCAAACAAACCTGATTGAAGAGTCGGGAAAGATTCTGAATCCTCGTACCATTCGTCAAGATGGAAGCATTGTCTATGTACCGATCGATGATTGGTGCTCGGGCTTTTTTCCGGGCAATATATGGCTCACTTATGAGTTGACCGGAGATAAAAAATGGTTGCCGCTGGCCGAGAAGTATACCGAAGCCCTTGACTCGGTGAAGTATCTTAAATGGCACCACGATGTTGGTTTTATGATTGGATGTAGCTACCTGAATGGTTATCGTATGGCCGATAAAAAGGAATATAAGGATGTAATTATTGAAACCGCCAAGTCGCTCTCTACCCGCTTTCGCCCCAATGCCGGCGTTATTCAATCATGGGACGCCGATAAAGGTTGGCAAGGTACACGTGGCTGGAAATGTCCTGTTATCATTGATAATATGATGAACCTCGAACTTTTGTTCGAAGCTACTGCGTTGAGCGGAGACTCTACGTTCTATAACATTGCCGTGAAACATGCCGATACCACATTGGCCAATCACTTCCGTACCGATAACAGTTGTTACCATGTGATTGATTACGATCCCGAGACAGGAGAAGTACGTGGCAAGCAGACAGCTCAGGGATATGCCGATGAGTCTATCTGGGCGCGCGGACAAGCATGGGCTATTTATGGCTATACCATTTGCTATCGCTATACACACGATAAGAAGTATCTTGATCAGGCAGAGAAGATATACGATCTTATTTTTAAGCATAAAAATCTGCCCGAAGATCTTGTGCCTTACTGGGATTACGATGCTCCCAACATTCCGAACGAACCACGCGACGCTTCATCTGCCGCATGTACTGCTTCGGCTTTGTATGAGATGAGTACATACCTGCCCGAAAAAAGCTACAAGCAGACTGCCGATGCTATTCTGAAGAATCTCGCCTCTCCGGCTTACCGTGCCGAAGTTGGTACGAACGGAAACTTTATCCTGATGCATTCGGTCGGTAGTATTCCTCATGGTGCAGAGATCGACGTACCCTTGAACTATGCCGATTACTACTTCCTGGAAGCATTGATGCGTAAGCGTAACCTCGAAAAGAACTAATATACCTTTGTCATGAAAACCCAAGTAAGTCTCATACTAGGCGGACTCAGTTTACTGGCACTGCCGGGATGTAAAACCCGGCAGGTGCAGCAAGCTGATGTTCAGCAGCCCAATATCATTTATATTTTTCCCGATCAGTTCCGCAACCAAGCGTTGGAGTTCTGGAATCAAGACGGCTTTCGCGAACAGGTGCGCTTCAAGGCCGACCCTGTACATACGCCTCACCTGAATGCCTTTGCCCGCGAGTCGATGGTGCTTACATCGGCTCAAAGCAACTGTCCGCTCAGTAGTCCCCACCGAGGTATCTTGCTTACGGGCATGTATCCACATCGAAGCGGTGTACCCTTGAACTGTAACTCCAATCGTCCCATCAGTTCGTTGCGTGCCGATGCCGAATGCATCAGCGATGTCTTTCAGAAAGCCGGGTACGATTGTGCCTACTTTGGTAAACTGCATGTCGATTACCCCACCCCCAATGATCCTGCACGCCCCGGTCATTATGTTGAGGAGAAACGTCCCGTTTGGGATGCTTATACCCCGCCCGAACGGCGTCATGGATTTCATTACTGGTACTCCTACGGCACGTTCGACGAACATAAGAATCCCCATTACTGGGATACCGAGGGGCAGCGTCACGATCCTAAAGAGTGGTCGCCCCTTCACGAGGCAGATAAAGTCGTGTCTTACTTGAAGAACAAAGACCATGTACGCGATACGCGCAAGCCGTTTTTCATGATGGTGAGCATGAACCCGCCGCATAGCCCTTATCGCTCGCTTGACGACTGTATGGAAGAGGACTTTAATCTGTATAAAGATATCCCTCTGGACAGTTTGCTTATTCGCCCCAATGCCGACCCGAAGATGAAGAAAGCAGCATCGGCTCCTTACTATTTTGCCTCCGTAACCGGTGTAGACCGTGCTTTCGGTCAGATACTCGCAACGTTGAAGGAGTTAGGACTGGATAAGAATACCATCGTTGTCTTTTCGTCCGATCACGGTGAGACCCTTTGCAGTCAGCGCACTGACGATCCGAAGAACTCTCCTTATGCCGAGTCGATGAACGTACCGTTTCTGGTTCGTTTTCCCGAACGCATTCGCCCCCGTGTAGACGATCTTCTGCTCTCTACTCCCGATGTGATGCCTACTTTACTCGGCCTTTGCGGCTTGTCTCCCTTGATTCCTGCCGAGGTTCAAGGAACCGATTTCTCTCCTCTGTTTTTCGATGAAAAGGCAACTATTGTTCGCCCTACCGGTACACTGTACCTTCAAAACGTAGATGGAGAGAAAGATGCTGACGGATTGGTTCAATTCTATTTTCCCTCATCAAGAGGTATCAAAACAACACGATACACACTTGCACTATACATCGACCGGCAGACCAAACAGTTGAAGAAAAGTCTGCTTTTCGATGACCTCGAAGACCCATATCAAATGCACAACCTTCCGTTGCAGGAGCACCCCGAGGTGGTGAAACAACTTTGCAGCCAGTTAGGCATTTTGCTCAAACAAGCAGGAGACCCTTGGTATGGCGAGCGCATTCTTTCTTCTTATATACCTTATTAAAAATGTCCCGACCTATGACCCGCCTCTTTATTCTATGCCTCTGTCTGCTGATGTCTTCTGCAGTTTTTGCCCAATTCATCGGTTTTGAAGAGCAGATTCCGGAAACGTTTACTGCCGGTCGCGGAAGTAAACTGACGCTCTCTTCTCTTTATTACAAAGAGGGAGCACAGTGCCTCGAGTGGAATTATTTGCCCGAAGCAACACTCGATGTCTCGATAGAGCCGTTGCGTATGGATACAAAAAAAGAGGTTTCGCATGGCATTACGCTGTGGATATACAATGAGAAGTCGCAGAACGACTCTATTCGGATTGCCTTTTTAGATAAGGCCGGAGAGGTTTCTTATTGGTTCGCCTATCAACTGAAGGCGACCGGTTGGCGTGCTTGTTGGATCTCTTTTGAACACATGAAAGGTAGTAAGCAATCCAAAGAAATCGTTGCTTACCGTTTGATTGCCCCGAAGGAGAAAGGACGAATCTTTATCGACCGCCTCACGTTCCCGATGAAGGAGATGAACTTGCGTACAACTCCCGACCAGCAAATACCCTACAACAATGCACTCTCTTTTCGCGATTTGTGGCATTGGTGCAGGGTGTGGCAGTGGGAGCAGTATGTTTATGACCTACCGTTGGCAACCCGCTTTACCGGTACGCAACGTCAGCAACTCCGGTTGGTCGAAGAACGCGTGAGCGAGGCTGTCGATGTGAAGAAAGCCCCCAAAGGACAAGTAGATGCCGCTTACAAATTATTTCGCGCAGCACACATCACCCGTTCGGGGTCTGGATTCACGGGTGCTCCTTTGGTAGCCCCCGATGAACTTGATCGTAAGAAAGGCGAACTCTCGTGGAATGATTTGGAAACCATGCTCTCGGGATTTGCTTATGATGCTACCTATAATCATTCGGCTCAGGCGCAGAAGAATTACTTTACGGTGTTCGATTACGCCATCGATCAAGGCTTTGCTTTTGGTAGCGGTATGGGCACTAATCACCATTACGGCTATCAGGTACGTAAGATATATACCACTGCCTGGTTGATGCGCGAGGCTATTTATGCCCGTCCCAATCGCGATGCTATTTTGTCGGCATTGTACTTCTGGTCTGCTTTGCAAGAAACCCGCAAGCCCTATCAGTACGGACGCGACGAGCTACTCGACTCCTGGCATACCTTGTTGATGGCAAAAACCATCTCAGCTCTGTTGATGCCCGATGAGAGGGAGCGCGAAAGAGCCCTGAAAGGTCTGTCTCGTTGGGTGTCGACCTCTCTGAACTATACGCCGGGCACTATTGGAGGCATCAAGGTTGATGGTACCACTTTCCATCACGGTGGCTTCTATCCCGCTTATACCACTGGTGTATTGGCGATGGTCGGTCAGTTTATTGCTTTTACCAGCGGTACCGATTATGAAGTATCTGTTGCCGGGCGTCAAGCGTTGAAATCGGCCTTTTTGGCCATGCGCAACTACTGTAATCTGTACGATTGGGGCATCGGCATCAGTGGGCGTCATCCCTTTGGCGGCTCTATGAAAGAGGACGATGTAGCAGCCTTTGCCTCACTGGCACTGGCAGGCGACTTGTCGGGCAAGGATCATTCATTCGATTACGGTTTAGCTGCCGATTATCTCCGGTTAGTAGGCGATGCTAAGACCCCTCAGTCGGTTTATTTCAAAGAACAAGGCATTCGGGCTGCCGAAGCTCCCCAAGGGTTTTTCGTCTATAACTATGGTTCGGCAGGTATCTTTCGCCGTGCCAACTGGATGGTTACCCTCAAAGGATACAATACCGATGTGTGGGGTGCCGAGATTTACACCAAGGATAACCGTTACGGGCGCTATCAGAGTTACGGGTCGGTTCAGATTATCGGTAAAGGGCATCCTGTATCGCGTGCGGCAAGTGGATTTGTAGAGCAGGGGTGGGATTGGAACCGCTTGCCCGGAACAACCACCATCCATTTGCCCTTCGAACTACTCGATAGTCCGTTGCGAGGTACGACAATGGCCAAATCCAAAGAGAACTTCTCCGGCAGCAGTTCTTTGAATGGAGCAAACGGACTCTTTGCCATGAAGCTGATGGAGCGCGAATTGAAGAACTTTACTCCCGATTTCGTTGCCCGTAAGTCGGTATTCTGTTTTGATAATCGGATGATCTGTCTGGGTTCGGGCATCACCAATAGCAATGCGCAGTATCCAACCGAGACAACGCTCTTTCAGTGCGCTTATCGCGGTGGAGAGAAGCCCGTGTCCGGTCGTTATTGGCTGACCGACGGGTACGATAATTACTACCACGTAGCCGAAGGTGATGTTCGTGTGCAGGTGGCCGAACAGCAGTCGCTTCACGAAAAAACACGTGCACAGACCCATGGAGTCTTTGCTTCTGCTTGGATAGATCACGGAAAAGCGCCTAAACATAGTGGTTACGAATACATGGTATTGATTCAACCCGATGCTTTGCAGTTGAAGAGAGTCGAAAAGGAGCGAGGCTATCGCGTATTGCGCAAAGACGATACGGCTCATGTGGTGTTCGATCAAAGCACCCGAATCACCGCCTATGCTGCTTTCGAATCCTTTCAACTTCCTGATGATGAATTGCTTCGATCGCTTCCTGCCGAAGTGTTGGTGATGCGGCAGCCGGATAAGGATTGTATTCGTTTGAGCGTTTGCGATCCCAACCTGAACATCGCCGAAAAGGAGTACACGACCAAAGAACCGAGTCGTCCCATCGAAAAGACAATCGTGCTCAAAGGCAACTGGAAGTTGGCGACGCCACACGAACAGATACGTGTTGTTCGTGGCGACGGACAAACCGAACTTACCGTACGCCTTCAGCACGGACAACCGGTTGAATGCCTTCTGCAAACTCTTTAACCAATAGCGGAGGCAAGTAGCAGAGATAGAGAAAGTCCCGCAACGTTTTCAATCGAAACGTTGCGGGACTTTCTCTATTTATCCGATGGTGAATGGTCGTTTTACTTATTCAGTCTCCACTCAAATCCATCTTTCGTGTCTTTAATCTCAAAGCCAAGAGCGGTCAGCTCGTTACGTATCAAGTCCGAAGTAGCCCAATCTTTATTCGCCTTTGCTTTCATGCGTTGATCGAGCAACATATCTACGACCTTGCCATAAGCTGCTTCGCGACCGTCTGATGAGCCGACTTCCTCTCTTACTCCCATTATTTCGAATAGGAACAGGTGGAATATCTCTTTCAACTCTTCCAGATCCTCGGCCGACAGGGTATTGTTGCCCGCTATCACATTGTTGATAATGCGAGCACCCTCGAACAGGTGAGAGATAACGATTGGTGTATTCAAATCGTCGTTCATCGCTTCGTAACACTTCGCACGCAGGCCTTTTACATCGGCTGTCGATGTTGCCGCCGGCGTAATCTTCTTCAAGCCGTCCATGGCTTCGAGTAGGCGTTGCAATCCTTTCTCCGAGGCTTGCAGTGCTTCGTTGCTGAAGTCTACTGTGCTGCGGTAGTGCGCCTGAAGGATAAAGAAGCGGATGGTCATCGGACTATAAGCCTGCGTCAGCAACGGATGCGAACCAGTAAAGAACTCTTCGAGTGTGATGAAGTTGCCGAGCGACTTACCCATCTTGGTTCCATTAACGGTAATCATGTTGTTGTGCATCCAGTAGTGTACCATATCGTGTCCTTGCGAAGCAACCGATTGAGCAATCTCACATTCGTGATGCGGGAAGATCAGGTCCATACCGCCACCGTGAATATCGAAACTTTCGCCCAGATACTTACGTCCCATAGCCGTACATTCGGCATGCCATCCGGGAAAACCGTCGCCCCAAGGCGAAGGCCAGCGCATGATGTGTTCCGGTTGTGCCGATTTCCACAAAGCAAAGTCGGCAGGATTGCGCTTTTCGCTCTGTCCGTCCAGCTCGCGGGTGGTGTTCAGCATATCATCGAGGTTGCGTCCCGATAGTTTGCCGTAATGATGATCTTTGTTGTATTTGGCCACATCGAAGTATACCGAACCTTCACTCTCGTAGGCGTATCCGTTTTCCAGAATCGCTTTTACCAATGCAATCTGTTCGATGATGTGTCCCGATGCATGAGGCTCGATGCTGGGTGGCAATACGTTGAGTGCCGACATCGCTTCGTGATAGCGGTTCAGGAAATACTGTACCACTTCCATCGGCTCCAATTGTTCCAGACGTGCTTTCTTGGCAATCTTATCTTCGCCTTCGTCGGCATCATGTTCCAGGTGACCCACATCGGTGATGTTGCGTACATAACGCACCTTATATCCCAAGTGTGTAAGATAGCGGAAGAGTACATCGAATGTAATAGACGGGCGGGCATGTCCTAGATGAGCATCGCCATAAACCGTCGGTCCACAGACATACATGCCCACATGGGGCGAATGTAACGGAACGAATAGTTCCTTTTTTCTATCTAAAGTGTTGTAAATCGTCAGTTGATGTTCCATAACGTTTCTTTTATATTCTGTTTTAAACCACAAAGTTAGAATAAATAATTGAAAACGCTGATATCATTTTAAAAAAGAATCAGTCAGCTCTTTCGGTAGCTCTATTCCCCGCGTTGTGATTTTGTGGTGGCGTGCGATCGGTATCATCACGTTGTCGATATACTTCTGTAGAAAAGCTGCGTCGACCGTTACCCGTTCGCGTTTGGTGAAAGGCATCAGACGCGACGAATCCATGTGATGAAAGGTATATAAATCCATGCCGAGCAGCAGAGTGGCTGGCGTGGTGGTGAGTACCGCTACCGGTTTGTGTTCGCTCAAGACCAGCGGTTGCCCGTCGCACGAGCACTCTAACTGATAGCTGAACGACTCTCCGTCCAGTTCAAACAAGAAAGAAGTTTCTACCGGTTGCTTATGAATGCGGTACAGGTTGTGTGGATAGAGCACTTTGTTGCGACTGTCCTTTTGATAGACCGGAAGTCCTTCTTCTACAATGAGCTTCACCATTTCGACCAATCTCTCGTTGATGAAAGGGCGAATGATTTTTTTCACTTTGTCCGGATCGGTCGACAGCTTGTGGTAGAAGCGTGTCGGCGTTTTCTCGTTCGAGTAGTTCTGCATCAGGTACTTCTCGCTGTAATAGGAAGCTATCTCTATGGCTTTCCGTTCGCCGGGCGTCATTTGCCCGATCATCTCGTCCGAAGCATGGAAGGCTTGTTCCGTTAACCGGATCTCGTCTTTGTCTGAAGCGCTTTCAGACATATAAGGGGTCAATAAAAGACCAAATACCGGATGTTCTGATAATACAATAATAATTTCACAGGAAGGTTTTGTTTCGTTCATCTTTAAAATTTGCTTATAACGGGCAAAGATACGAGAATAATACGCGTCTACCTAATCGACTGTGACATTATTGTAGGCTGTAGATACAGGATTACCTACATTCTATTTACTGTAATCGGATTGTCTTTTGAGATATGATGTCAGAAAAACCGCTCAACAACCGCCACCACTCCCTCTTCTTCGTTGGACAGGGTGACGTAATCTGCCGCTTTCTTTACCGGCTCCTGTGCATTGGCCATAGCCACGCCCATACCTGCAAACTCGATCATCGACAAATCGTTGTACCCATCTCCAACGGCAACCATCTCTTCGCGCGAAAGCCCTTTCTCTTGCAACAATACAGCCAGTGATTGCGCTTTGTCGATGCCCATAGGCACCAGTTCGAGAAAATAAGGTTCGGAACGGTATACACTGATCTCTCCCTGCAAGGCTAACGACAGCTCCGCTTCGATGCCGATAAGGCGGTCGGCATCACCCACGATGAGGCATTTCGGTAGAGGCAAGCGCACCTCTTGCAGGAAGTTGCTGCAAGGCCGCACTTCCATCTTGTTGAGAAATGCCTCCTTGCCTACATAAGGATCGTCGGGGTGCTCGGTGATGATATACTGCTCGTCGTACGTGAGTATGGTCACTTGATGCTCGGCGGCTGCGGCATATAATTGCGGCACAACGCTGTCGGGCAATACGTTTTCGTACAATTTCGTACCGTTGCTCCAGTCGATAATCTCTCCTGGCACAACGCTGTCGGGCAATACGTTTTCGTACAACTTCGTGCCGTTGCTCCAGTCGATAATCTCTCCTCCGTTATAGGAGAGGATGTATCCGCCAAACCGATCCATCTGCAATTCATCCGCCAGTGGGGCAATGCCGTAGGTGGGGCGTCCCGAAGCAAGCACCAGTAGCACTCCTTTCCTTTGCAGTTCGATGAGTACTTCGCGGGTGCGTGGTGTGATCTCCTTTTGGGTATTGGTCAAGGTGCCGTCGAGGTCGAGCACCAGCATTTTATAGGTATTCATTTATTGTTTGTTTCCTTCTTTTGTTTTGATGAAATGCAACTGATTGCCACGTCCCATGCTTTGAATCAAGCCTTGTTGAACGAACTTTTTCAGGTCGGCCAAAGCCACGTCTTTGAGTCTTCCGGTGATCTGCGTATAGGTTGTCCGGTTAATAAAACCATGCTGGTCGAGGTGGTTGAGCAGTCGTCGTTGCAGTTCCTCTTCGGGTAGCTGTCTCGACTTGCGGAACTTCAACACCCTCGAACGCTCCAACTCTCCCGACACCTTTGCCCGAAACTCTTTCGAGGCACGGAAGTTGACGCCGTTAAAATAGATCGAACGCGACCGGATATCCTTCTTGTCGGCTACCATCCGCGATTTGATCTTTCCCGAAAATACACCGAAATCACCCAATTCAACGTGATAACCCCTGCCTAAGTAGTCGCCCACCAGCTTGACGAGCTCCATGAGTGCCCCCTCTATTTCGCCGGCCTGGAAGGTACTTCGCCCCGCCAATTCGTTCAGGAGTTCGCGTGTGCCGATCTTTCCGGTGTACACGATGCTTGGATACAGTACCTCTTTTTCGCCCTCTTTCGTAGTCAGGGCGGGTTTCTTTTTGAAATCATACAATGCCATAGTTTCTCTATTTAAAGTTAGTCAATACGTTGTATGCAGTTCATCTGTTACCTAAAGGCCATTCATCCGAAAGCTACTCTCTCTTCTTAGGAAGATTATCTGTTTTCTTTAGTTCATTTTGCTCGTCGTTCTGCAATGCGACCATTGTCGGATTGCAGAACGACAATGGTCGCATTGCAAGCCGATGATGGTCGTCTTATAAGACGACTATCTAAATGATTAAACAAAGATACATAAATTTTAGATGATATGCAGATAGAAGAAGGAAGAAATGCAATTAAGAAAGGTATCTCTTGTAGGATGCTTCCTCTTTCCTTTCTGACGATCAATAAATAAATCGGCTTACTGCCGCTGTCTATCCGTTTATCTCGCTTTTGAGTGAATGTTTTTTTGTAATTTTGCGGCATGATGAAGGAAGATAAACGTGTATTATTGGGCATGAGCGGTGGAACCGACAGTTCGGTAGCTGCTATGTTATTGCAAGCAGCCGGTTATGAAGTTACCGGTGTTACTTTTCGTTTCTATGAGCTGAACGGCTCTACCGAATACCTGGATGATGCCCGTGCCTTGGCCGATCGTCTGGGGATAGCCCATGTTACGTATGATGCGCGCGAGGTGTTCAAGGAACGCATTGTCAACTACTTTGTAGATGAGTACATGGCGGGGCGCACACCCGTGCCTTGTACGCTGTGCAATAATTATCTTAAATGGCCTTTGCTGGCAAAGATAGCCGATGAAATGGGCATTTTTCACCTCTCTACGGGGCATTATGTGCGCAAGGTGTTGCTCGACGGGAAGTATTATATTACTCCGGCGGTTGATCGGGACAAGGATCAATCGTTCTTCTTATGGGGATTGCAGCAGGAGGTGCTGGAACGTATGCTGCTTCCGATGGGCGAGATGACCAAACCTGCCGCACGGGCTTATGCAGCAGAACGCGGATTTGCAAAGGTATCTACGAAGAAAGACAGTCTGGGCGTTTGCTTCTGTCCGATGGATTATCGGAGCTTCCTGAAAGAGTACGTCACAAACTTTGTGACGCTACCTGGGGTGTCAAAAGCAGTTTGTGACGCGTCACTGACAGGGGCTGACACGTCACTGACATCGCCTGACATGTTACTGACCGTGAATGACCCTGTGCTGACATCGGCTGACAATTCTTTGGTAACGCCCGGTAACGTTACCAAATGCGTTACCAAGCGCTTCGCCAATGCGATTGGCAAAGGTCGCTTTCTCGATGAAAAGGGGCATTTTATTGCCTGGCACGAGGGATATCCACTCTACACCATTGGGCAGCGTCGCGGATTGGGGGTTCATCTGAACCGTGCAGTCTTCGTCAAAGAGATACGTCCGGCTACGAATGAAGTCGTATTGGCGCCGTTGCAGTCGCTCGAACGGATGGAGATGGTGCTTAAAGAGTGGCACTTAACCGATGAAACCCGTGTGCTGGGGCATGACGATATTGTCGTGAAGATTCGCTACCGCAAACAACACAACCATTGCACGGTAACAGTGACCGCAGAGGGACTGTTGCACGTGCAGTTGCATGAACCGCTCACAGCCATTGCCCCGGGGCAGGCGGCTGCGTTTTATAAAGGCGGTTTGTTGTTAGGAGGCGGCATTATTGAGTTCTAACATCGTTTCGATGTATTCTCTTGTATTGCTCAAGCGGGGCACTTTGTGCTGTCCGCCCAATTTGCCTTTCAGAGCCAGCCAGTGATGAAAAAGTCCTTTGCGCGCCACCACCACTTCGAGCGGTTGCAAGGCAATGTCTTTCCAGCGTTTGGCTTCATAGTCCGAGTTGACTTCTTTCAGCGTAGCGTCGAGCACCGAGGCAAACTTATCTACTGAATCGGGCATTTTGGCAAACTCAATAATCCATTGATGACGGCATTTGGCCTGTTTGTCCATAAACACGGGGGCAGCAGAGTATTCGCTTACCAACGCTCCGGTAGCAGCACAGGCTTTGGCCAGTCCTTTTTCGGCATTATCCACGATCAACTCTTCGCCAAAGGCATTGATGAAGTGTTTGGTGCGGCCGGTAATGACGAACTTATAGGGGTTCTTGCTGGTGAACTTGACCGTATCGCCGATCATATACCGCCAGAGCCCGGACGAAGTAGAGATGACGAGTGCATAGTTCTTGTCCAACTCCACCTCTTCGAGGCAATAGGTGAGAGGGTTCTCTTTCCCAACCTCTTCGAGTGGAATGAATTCGTAGAAGATACCGTAATCGATCATCAACAGCATGGATGGATCCGACAAGTCGTTTTGCGTGCCGAAGTAACCTTCGGAGGCATTGTAAGTCTCTACATAATGCATGTCGGGTTTATGGATCAGCTGCTTGTATTGCTCGCGATAGGGCGTAAAAGCAACGCCACCGTGGAAGAATACTTCCAGGTTGGGCCATACCTCTTCGAGGGTTTGTTTGCCGGTCTTTTCGAGAATACGCTTGATAAGCACGAGGTACCACGAAGGTACGCCCGAAAGATTGGTTACGTTGGCATGTATGGTGCTGTTGGCAATGGCCTCGATCTTACTTTCCCATTCGTCCATCAAAGCGATTTTCTTGCTGGGAACGCGTACCAGATTAACCAACGGACTGACGTTTTGAATCAGAATGGCCGAGAGGTCGCCTACCAAACTGTGATTGGAGTTTAGGTTCGGGCTGTGGCTACCGCCCAGAATAAGACCTTTGCCCGAAAAGAAACGGCTCTCCGGATTGATGCGGAAGTAAAGTGCTGCCGCATCTTTACCACCTCTGTAATGAATGTCGTTTAGTGAGTCCTGGCTGACGGGTAGGAATTTACTCTTATCATTGGTTGTACCCGAAGACTTGGCAAACCAACGTATCTCCGAGGGCCAGAGAAGATTTTTCTCGCCTGCACGAAGACGCTCTACGTAGGGCTTTACTTCTTCGTACGTTTGTATGGGAAGGCGATTTTTGAAATCGTCATAGTTGCGTATGCTTTTATAATCGTACTTCTTTCCCCACTCTGTTTGAGCTGCCCGGCTAACCAGTTTTGTCAATACTTGGTGCTGTATTTCACCCGCTTGGCTGTTATAGAGATCAATTTCTTTGAGTCGGGAGTCGAAAGCTTTACTTATAATCTTTGTGATATTCATTGCTACTTGACTGTATAACGTTTAATCGCACAAAAGTAACCTTATTTATCTTTTTTTTCTATCTTTACCACGGAAATAATCGTTAAAAGTGCTCAGATCGTGCAGAAAGGGTATAAATATCAATAAAAGTAAAGACAATGAGAATTGGAATCTTGACTTCGGGGGGCGATTGTCCCGGAATTAATGCCACCATTCGTGGTGTAGGCAAAACAGCCATGAACTATTATGGTATGGAGGTGATGGGCATTCACAGTGGTTTTCAGGGACTACTGACGAAGGATGTTGAGTTGTTTACCGAGAAATCATTGTCGGGATTACTCAATCTGGGAGGTACCATACTGGGTACATCGCGCGAGAAGCCGTTCAAGAAGAATGCCACCGGACCCGATATAAACAAGGTTGAGATCATCCGGAACAACATTGCCGAGCTGGGCTTGGACTGTATCGTCTGCATCGGAGGAAACGGCACACAGAAGACTGCGGCGAAGTTTGCTGCCATCGGAGTCAATGTGGTGTCCGTGCCCAAAACCATCGATAATGATATCTGGGGAACCGACTTCTCTTTTGGTTTCGACTCTGCCGTTCATATTGCGACCGATGCTATCGACCGGCTGCACTCAACTGCCAGCTCGCATAAACGGGTGATGGTTATTGAAGTAATGGGGCATAAGGCGGGTTGGATTGCTCTGTATTCGGGTATGGCCGGGGGGGGCGACGTTATTTTAGTGCCCGAGATTCCTTATTCGGTCGCCAATGTTCGCGAAACGATTATGAACCGCTTGAAAAAAGGAAAACCTTACTCGATTATTGTGGTGGCCGAAGGCATCCCAACCGAGGGAGGACGGCGAGCCGGTGAGTTTATCGCCAAAGAGATAGAACGTGAAACTGGAATAGAGACCAGAGAAACGGTGCTGGGCTATATACAAAGAGGTGGATCGCCTACACCGTTTGATCGTAACCTGTCGACCCGTATGGGTGGACACGCTACGGAACTAATTGCCAATGGGCAGTTCGGTAGAATGATTGCACTGAATGGAAATGAAATATCCTCGATTCCTTTGGAGGAGGTGGCAGGCCGCTTAAAGCTCGTCACCGAGGAGCACGATCTCGTTGTTCAAGGGCGTAAGATGGGGATCTGCTTCGGTTAGAGAGCTCGCTTGCTGTGCTTTGGCTTGATAGACTAGCTCAATAAACTCCGGGTCGCTTTTTATCTTTTTCAAAGCTATCTGTGCTGCATTTTGTTGCGACTCTTTCTTTGAGTATCCATTGCCTGCACCACCGGGAATGCCTTCGATGCGTACTTCTGTCTGGAAAACCGGATTGCTCTCTTTGTCCAGGCATTGTTCTATGAGTTCGAACGAAATCACCATTTTGTTCTTCTGGCTCCACTCGATGAGCTTCGACTTGAAGTTAACCTCTTTGCGTGATAGTTTATCGAGGTCGATAAAAGGGTGAATGATCTTCTCTTCGAGGAACCGTTTGCAACATTCGTATCCCTGATCCAGATAAATGGCTCCGATGAATGCTTCAAAGGCATTGCCATACATATAGCTGTTGTGCGAGGAAGAACGTGCAGCGTATTTAATGAGTTTGTCCAATCCGATTTCGACAGCCAATTGGTTCAATGTTTCGCGTTGAACGATTTTAGAGCGTGTGTTCGTTAAGAAGCCTTCTCGTTTGCCTTCAAAATGCCTGTAAACTATATCTGCTACAATGGCATCTAATATGGCGTCGCCCAGAAACTCGAGACGTTCGTTGTTGAGCAAGCGTCCTTTCTCAGTACGTACGGTTGTCGATTTGTGTAATAGTGCCTGCTCGTAGAGCTGGATATGGCGGGGGTAGAACCCAAGTATCTTATAAAAACAAAGATAAGACTCTCTGTTCTTGACGAACAGGAGCCTTATCTTATTTATTTGGTTACGTAACACGACTTTATTCTGCGTATTTTTTGAAGATAACACAAGCATTGTGACCGCCAAATCCGAACGTGTTCGAAAGGGCAACATTTACTTCACGTTTCTGAGCTTTGTTGAAAGTGAAATTAAGGTTATAGTCAATATTCTCGTCGTTGTCACCTTCTTCGTGGTTGATAGTCGGGGGAACGATACTGTTCTTGATGGCAAGAATACTTGCAATGGCTTCTACCGCACCGGCAGCACCTAGCAAGTGGCCTGTCATTGATTTGGATGAACTGATGTTCAACTCAAATGCATGATCGCCAAAAACTTCTTTGATTGCCTTCGATTCCGAAATATCTCCCACTGGAGTAGAGGTTCCGTGTACGTTGATATAGTCCACTTCTGATGGATCCATCTCAGCGTCTTCGAGTGCGTTGCGCATCACTAACTTAGCACCCAGCCCATCGGGATGAGAAGCTGTGAGGTGATGAGCGTCGGCAGACATTCCTACACCGGCTACTTCAGCATAAATTTTCGCGCCACGAGCTTTAGCATGTTCCAACTCTTCCAGAATCAGACAGCCGCCACCTTCGCCCATAACGAAGCCATCGCGGCTTGCGCTAAACGGACGTGAAGCTTTTTGGGCTTCATCGTTGCGGGTCGATAGGGCATGCATCGCGTTGAATCCTCCCACACCTGCCTCAGCAATGGCTGCTTCAGAACCACCCGATACGATTACATTCGCTTTACCCAAACGGATAAGGTTGAATGCATCAGCTATAGCATTGGTTGAAGTTGCACATGCAGAACAGGTAGCGTAATTAGGACCATGGAAACCGTACATGATAGAAATCTGTCCGGCAGCTATATCCGAAATCATCTTAGGGATGAAGAACGGGTTAAACTTCGGGCCGTTTTCTTTGTTGAGTGCGTAATTGCTTACTTCCTCTTCAAATGTGCGGATACCACCAATACCGGCACCAAAGATGACGCCGATTTTGTTACGATCCTCATTCTCGATATCAAGTCCCGAGTCTGCAACAGCTTCTTTGGCAACGCCAATGGCATACTGTGTATACAGGTCCATCTTACGTGCCTCTTTGCGATCCATATATTGATTTGCATCGAAGCCTTTCACTTCGCATGCAAATTGGGTCTTGAATTGCGATGCATCGAAATGAGTAATAGGTCCTGCTCCACTAACCCCGTTCACAAGATTTTCCCAAAACTCGGGAACATTGTTGCCAATGGGGGTAATGGCGCCCAGACCTGTTACTACAACTCTTTTTAATTCCATATTGATGAAATTCGATTACTTAACGTGAGCTTCGATGTAAGATACAGCGTCACCTACAGTACCAATCTTTTCAGCTTGGTCGTCTGGAATAGAAATACCGAATTCTTTCTCGAATTCCATGATAAGTTCTACCGTGTCAAGTGAATCTGCTCCCAAGTCGTTTGTGAAGCTTGCTTCGATAGTAACTTCTGATTCTTCAACGCCTAATTTATCAACGATAATCGCTTTCACTCTTGATGCAATTTCAGACATAACTTTAAGTTTTTAATTAATAATTAGTTTTATTTCTTTAAATTTGCGGTGCAAAGGAATAAATATTTATCGTTCTGAGCAAGTATTTGACTAAATAAATGCATTCCGTTGCACATTTTTCACTGTTTTGTGCATAGAATTGACTTGTAATGAAGAAAAACATCGCTATTTTTGCTTCCGGATCAGGTACTAATGCTGAGAACATTATCCGGTATTTCGAAGAGAATGATTTGATTAGAGTGTCTTTGGTTCTTTCGAACAGAAGTGATGCACTGGTTTTAGAGCGTGCACAAGGCTTGCATGTACCTACTGCTGTATTTTCGAAAGATGACTGGCAGACGGGAAAGACTATTTTAACATTATTGAAGACACATCATATCGATTTCATTGTGCTTGCAGGCTTTTTGCTGCGCGTGCCCATGTCTCTTTTGCATGCTTATCCTAATAAAATAATAAATATACATCCGGCTCTATTGCCTAACTACGGGGGAAAGGGGATGTATGGCGATCGCGTGCACGAGGCTGTGGTAGCCGCAGGCGAGAAGGAGAGTGGCATTACGATACATTACATTAATGAGCATTATGATGAAGGAAGTATCATCTTTCAGGCTCAATGTGTGGTGCTGCCCGACGATTCTCCCAAAGAAGTGGCGCGTAAGGTACACGATTTGGAATATAAATACTACCCTTCTATTATAGAAGAGGTAGTACTCAAGTAAACTTACGGGCACTCGATGCTATACGCCTGTTCCTCTCTTCGTAGGGGATAATCTCCTCGCAACAGTTCGAACAGCTCGGGATGAGCCTTCAGAGCATCACTGTCTTTTCGAGGATCGTACATTTTCAACAATGCCTCTTCACGGTTGGAGGCATGTATCACTTGTTCGTCGGGTTGGGGAGGAGTGATCTGGTACTGTGCGTCGATATGGAAATGCTTGCAAAGTGCATCGAGCGACATGCGTGTGGCATTGGCTTTCCCATCGGCCGAGTAACCGGCAATGTGTGGTGTCCCTATCATCACTTCTTTTAATAACTGTGGATGTATGTTGGGCTCATGCTCCCAGACATCGATCACGGCCTCTGCAATCTGGTTTGAGTGCAACGCGTTCAACAGCGCCTGTGTTTCGATCACTTCGCCGCGTGAGGTATTGATAATAACCGGTTGGCGTTTCAGTGAGCGGAAGAAGTGCTCATCGGCTAGGTGATATGTTTTGAATTTACCTTCTATATATAAAGGTACGTGAAAGGTAATCACATCACATTCTTGCGCAATCTCGGCCAACGAGCAAAAAGAGGCGCTTCCTTCTTGTTCGGCTCTGGGCAGGTCATTGAGTAAAACACGCATGCCCCACTGCTTGGCCAAATTGGCTATCTTGCTCCCTACATTGCCTACACCTACAATGCCGATCGTCATTTCGTTCAGTGCTCGGCCGCACATTACCTTTAATAATAGGAGAGTGGATTGTATGTACTGTGCAACCGAAGCCGAATTGCAGCCGGGCGCATTGGTCCAGATGATACCTGCCGATTGGCAATAGGCCGTATCTATATGATCGAACCCGATGGTCGCAGTTGCAATAAACCGCACACGGCTACCTTCTAATAATTCCTTGTTGCAATGGGTGCGGGTGCGGATGATTAATGCGTCCGCATCACGTACTAACTCTGGGGTAAACTCTTTGCCCGGCACATAAACGACCTCGTCGGCTATTTGCTCAACAGCTTCTCGTATATAGGGGATTTTATTGTCTATAATGATTTTCATATCTCTCTATTGCTTAGAAGAAGCAAAGATAAAAAATAAAAAAGTAAGAAACTGTTGCCCGTCTGAGAAATATTGCATAGCTTTGTTTTATTGTACATTTAATAATTAATTTAAGAATATGACATTTAGCAATCTTTGTAACGACATTTTTGGGAAATCGACAGCCGATTACCATATAACGGATAGCGTTGATGCAACGATAAACAATCCTTACGAGATGAAGTCCATTGAGTATTATTTGTATCTCAAAAACTGGATTGATGCCGTGCAATGGCATTTTGAAGATATCATTCGTGACCCTCATATCGATCCTGTAGAGGCACTTGCTCTAAAGCGTCGTATTGATAAGTCCAATCAAGATCGTACCGACTTGGTGGAGTTGATCGATAGCTATTTCTTCGATAAGTACAAAGATGTTCAGCCATTGGCAGATGCTACTATCAATACCGAAAGTCCCGCTTGGGCTATCGACCGTTTGTCTATTCTTGCATTAAAGATAGTACATATGCAACAGGAAGTTGACCGTACGGACACTACCCCCGAGCATCACGAACAATGCCTGAAGAAGCTAAACATTTTATTGGAGCAGAAGAAAGATCTTTCGACCGCTATCGACCAGCTACTTGCCGATATTGAGGCAGGTCGCAAGTATATGAAGGTGTATAAGCAAATGAAAATGTATAATGATCCGGCATTGAATCCGGTTCTTTACGCCAAGAAGTAATAGATGGCGCGTATTCTTGTTATTCGCTTTTCAGCCCTTGGCGATGTGGCTATGACGGTGCCGGTCATTCATTCGTTGGCAACACAATATCCACAGCATGAGATTATTATATTGAGTCGTGGTATGATGCAGCCTCTTTTTCAGAGGCTGCCTTCCAATGTTCGTTTTATAAGTGCCGATCTGTCGGGCAAGCATAAGGGTATTCGGGGTTTAAACCGTTTGTATAATGAGCTTAAGGCCATGCGCTTTGATTACGTGGCCGATCTGCATAATGTGTTGCGCTCTCGTTATCTTCGGTATCGTTTCTTGCTTTCGGGTGTTTCCGTTGCTGCTATCTGCAAAGGACGGTTGGGAAAGAAGCAGTTGGTTCGTCGTCGGCACAAGGTGTTGGTGATGCAAAAGACCTCTTTTCAACGTTATGCCGATGTGTTTGCTGCACTTGCATGTCCTGTTCGGCTTGACTTCACCTCCATTTATGGTGCAGGCAAAGGCGATTTTTCCCCAATAGCTTCTGTTGTTCAACCCAAAGGAACCGATAAGTGGATCGGGATTGCTCCCTTTGCTAAACATCGAGGCAAGATCTATCCGATAGAACTTCAGGAGCAAGTCGTTGCTCACTTTGCAGCCAACCCAACGGTGAAAGTGTTTCTCTTTGGAGGCGGAAAGGAAGAACAGGAAGTCTTTGATCGCTGGACAAAAAAATATCCATCTGTTACCTCTCTGATCGGTAAGCTCAACTTATCGACCGAACTGAACCTAATGAGCTATCTCGATGTTATGTTGTCGATGGATTCGGCCAATATGCATTTAGCTTCGCTGGTAGGTATTCCTGTTGTATCGGTTTGGGGAGCTACACATCCGTATGCCGGCTTTATGGGCTGGAAGCAGCAACCGGACCACACGGTACAACTTGATCTCTCCTGTCGCCCGTGTTCTGTTTACGGACAGAAACCCTGTTTCCGTGGCGACTATGCCTGTTTAATGCAAATTACACCTCGACAGGTGATAGAGAAGATTGAAAGAATAATTAGTTGATTGTATGAAATCTATAGTGTATTATATTGTTTTCTTTTTTTGGTTTATCGCGTCTTTACTTCCACTACGGTTGTTGTATGTTTTTTCCGATATACTTTATTACCCACTTTATTACTGTGTGCGCTATCGCAGAAGAGTAGTACGCAGTAATCTTTTAAGCTCTTTCCCCGAAAGGAGTCTAAACGAAATT
>POVV01000145.1_pt1 | contig 58676 bp, 49 predicted proteins | sample 1560271 | NCBI WGS metagenome assembly POVV01 (sample SAMN08337232, study PRJNA429181) | Bioreactor metagenome, whole genome shotgun sequencing project. | biome: cows' rumen and soil; feature: anaerobic; isolation source: anaerobic chemostat enrichment culture, galacturonate as sole carbon... | reverse complement strand
GGTGCATATTTCCGCGGGAGAGGAAAACAGCGTAAGGTTTGCGGATATCGATAACGCGATGGCCTCCGCCCTCGAGCAGGCGCCGGGAGGCGCTATCGAACTGGTTAACGCGAATGTGCTGGGGGGAGTAGACGCCATTTTAGGCCAGCATGTTTCCGCTATCGTTCCGGTCGGGCATGTGGGCGTTCTGGCCGGAGCTTCTTCCGCTAATGCGGATTGCTTTGAGATTGTGGTAGGCGGCCGAGGCGGCCATGCGTCAAGCCCTGACCTATGCATTGATCCTATTCCTGTTGCCGCCCAGATTATAACGGCAATGCAGCAAATTGTTACCCGGACTGTCGATCCTCTGGAAAAAGCCGTTGTTTCTGTGACCAGAATCAATGGCGGCACGGCTGACAACGTGATTCCGGATACGGTTACGCTTGGCGGTACGGTTCGCACCTATACGGAAGACATCAGACAGCAGATCCATGGCAGGATCTGTTCCATTGCGGCAAATATCAGTGAAGCTGAAAATTGTTCCGCAACGGTGGCTTATACGTGGGGGTATCCGACAACGCTGAATACACCCGCCTATGTGGAGGCAATCCGGACTATGGCTGACGAATTTTACGGCGACGGAACGGCTGTGAGGATAGAGCCGAGTATGGGTGGCGAGGATTTTGCTTATTACCTGGAGCAGGTTCCCGGCTGCATGATGCATTTGGGTATAAAAAACCAGGAAAAAGGCTGCGTTTACCCAGGCCATAATACGAAATTTCAACTGGATGAAGCGGCTTTCGGTATGGGTGTTACGCTAATGGCCAATGGTGCGCTGCGGTTTCAACAGTTGGTTGAGAAGCAGTGGGAGCAAAGCCGCGAAACAGCCAACGAAGCTGTGCGCAGTTTGCAACCGCTTACAGAGAAGGTGAAAAGCGCAGTCACAGAGTGAACGGAGTGTTTTTTTCTCTATTATTTCGTAAACGATTGCCGGCAGTGAGACCAATCTTTACATTCGTCCCGGAATACGCTACAATAAATCTGATTACACTAGATAGTAGATAAGCAAACGCGATGAAGGGGCAATACCGTTGTGAAGCTGTCTGTAGAGAGCCGGCGGCTGGTGCGAGCCGGTGGCAGCAAGCGGTTGATCCACCCCGGGAGCGGACGGCAGACCCGTACGGATGCGCACGTTACGCGCTTGGAGCGGATCGGTCAGCGATCAAACTGGGTGGCACCGCGGGAACAATCCCGTCCCTGAAGACAGGGACGGGATTTTGATATTTTAGGAGGGTGAATGATGTTAGATATGAAATTTGTCCGGGACAATACGGACAAGGTACAGACAGCACTGAAAAATCGCGGCGGCTCGATCAGCCTGGATGAATTCCTGGCGCTGGAAAAAGAACGCCGTGACCTGCTGATGGAAGTGGAAAGCCTAAAGAGCCTGCGCAATACCGTGTCGCAGGAAATCAGCCGCATGAAAAAGGCGAAAGAAGACGCTGACGCCAAGATTGCCGAAATGCGCAGCGTCGGTGATCAGATCAGCGCTCTGGACACCCGCTTGCGGGCTGTCGAATCGCAGTTGGCAGCCATTTTGATGACCATACCCAACCTGCCTGATGCCAGTGTGCCTATTGGCAAGGATGAACACGACAATGTGGAAGTCCGGCGCTGGGGAACCCCCCGGCAGTTCGATTTTCAACCTCTGCCGCACTGGGAAATCGGCGAGAAGCTGGGTATCCTCGACTTTGAGCGGGCCGCTAAGGTCACAGGCGCGCGGTTTACCTTCTACAAAGGACTGGGCGCACGGCTGGAGCGCGCTCTGATTAATTTCTTTCTGGATGTACATACCAGAGAACACGGCTATACGGAAATCCTGCCGCCATATATCGCCAACCGGGATACGATGACCGGCACCGGCCAACTGCCGAAGTTTGCCGACGATATGTTCAAGCTCGAAGGGCTGGACTATTTCCTCATTCCCACCGCCGAGGTGCCTGTGACCAATCTGCACCGGCAGGAGATTATCGACGCGGCTAGCCTGCCGCTTTACTACAGCGCCTACAGCGCCTGCTTCCGGGCTGAGGCGGGTTCTGCCGGACGCGATACCCGCGGCTTGATCCGTCAGCACCAGTTCAATAAGGTGGAGCTGGTGAAATTCAGCCAGCCGGAAACCTCGTTTGACGAATTGGAAAAAATGACTGCCGATGCCGAACGGGTATTGCAGCTCTTGGGCCTGCCCCACCGGACGATTTTGCTGTGTACCGGCGACATGGGCTTTTCATCGGCGAAGACGTATGATGTTGAGGTTTGGCTGCCCAGCTTTGATACCTATCGTGAGATCTCATCCTGCTCCAATTGTGTCGACTTCCAGGCACGCCGTGCGGACATCCGTTTCCGGCGTGATCTTAAAGCCAAACCGGAATATGTTCATACACTGAATGGTTCCGGTGTCGCCGTTGGCCGCGCCTTATCGGCGATTCTGGAAAACTACCAGCAGGCTGACGGATCGGTCATCGTGCCGGAGGTACTCAGGCCGTTCATGGGTGTGGACGTTATCCGATAATAGCGGGAGGACAGTATGCAAAATGCTATTGGGCAGGCTGCGCTGGCCGCACTGGCCGGATTTTGCGGCGGCTCGGCCTATCTCTGTGATTGTCAGGGCCGTATTCTTGACAGTGTTCTTCCACCAGAGGCCAGTCAGGCTGCGCCTGCGCCGGTGATTGCAGACTGCGTGACCGGTGCGATTGCCGCCCGGCAAACCGTCAGCCTGACGGTAGCCGGCGGTATCACTCTGGTTACGGTCATACTGGGAGAAACCGTTCTGGTGCTGGATAACCGGAAGCGGGTGGGTGACGCGTTGAAATACCGGCAAATTGCCGAAGATGCCCTGCCATTTATTGCACAGGTGGCAGGCGGAACCGCAGTGTTGTTTGACCGGCAGGGCATCCGGTTCCGGGCAGTTCAGCCGGACGGCAGGCAAGATGCCGGTGCGGAGGGCGTTTTTACGCATCTGTCGCAACGGGTTATGCAGGAGCTGCGGCCGAGTATCGGTCCCTCCACGCTAAGCCCCGGCGCGACTGCGGTGCGGATTCCGCTGACGCCTGATTATGGAGTCGCCTTCAATAACACCTACGCGGCGCATCAGCGCCAGCGGCTGCTTGATAATGCCCGCCAGTACCGCTATGCTCACTACCATATCGAAGACATCATCGGCGAGAGCGCAGCCATCCGCAAGGCCAAGAAGCTGGCCTGCGAGGTCGCCAAGTCCCAGTCTACCGTTTTGCTGACCGGGGAAACCGGTACCGGCAAGGAACTGTTTGCGCAGGCGATCCATAACCTGAGCAGCCGGTATAATCAGCCGTTTGTAGCGATTAACTGCGGCGCGCTGCCCGCCGATCTGGTGGAAAGCACCTTGTTCGGCTATGGCGAAGGCGCGTTTACCGGCGCCAAGCGAACCGGCCAGGCCGGCGCCTTTGAGCAGGCGAACGGGGGAACCCTGTTTCTTGATGAAGTGAGTGAAATGCCGGTTGATTTGCAGGTAAAGCTGTTGCGGGTGCTGCAGGAGCGTGAAGTGACCAGAGTCGGCGAGTCAAAACCGCTGAAGGTGGATGTCAGAATCGTCGCCTCAACCAACAAGCAGCTTCTCGAACTGATCAAAGCCGGCCAGTTCAGGGCAGACCTGTTTTTCCGGCTGAACGTTTTTGAAATTGTCATTCCGCCGCTGCGTGACCGGCTCGGTGACCTGATTGCGCTAACCGATTTCTTTTTGAAGAAATACTCCAATATTCTGGGGAAGACTGTGCAGGAAATTACCCCGGAAGCCATGCGGACGCTGGCGGCGTATTCATGGCCGGGCAATGTTCGCGAGCTGCAAAATTGTCTCGAATTTGCCTTTAATATTGTCGATGTCAACATACCGTCGATCACGGTGGAGTGCCTGCCGGCGCGAATCGGAAATGCCGGGGCCCCTGTTCTGGCGTCTTCTCCCTATGCGGAGCAGATGGACCGGACGGAAAAGGAGCTGGTGACCAAGGCGTTGGCCTTGTGCGCCGGTAATAAGGCGGAAGCCGCAAGGCGCCTGGGCATTAACCGGACAACCTTATGGCGGATTATGAAAAAGCATAATATTGAGAGCGTTGCAAAACCGAACGGCGTTGCAAAATCGAACAGAAAGTAAAGTCTGACTCGATTCACTGTTCGCTTTTTCAGGCAGCAGATTATCTAAGCCGGGTAAGTGTTCAAATTTGAACACTTACCCGGCTTTTTTGCAATAGAACAGCAGCTTTATTTGCTGACTGCGTAAGCCGGGGAGAAAACTTCTCATTGCTGGCGTCCTGCTCACTGGCGCATTCTAACGCGATGCGCCGACTTTTCTGTGGTTGAAGTGAGCATTTCTTGATTTCTTGGCATGGTTATTGCAATAGATATCTGCAAAGCGGGAAGGAGGCTTTATGGTGCTTACCAGTGAGAGATTGCGGCATCCGCTGCTGTTTGACAAAGTTGTCACAGCCGATCAGGCGGCGGAATGGATTCAGGATGGAATGACTGTCGGAGTCAGCGGTTTTACGCCTTCCGGCTATCCCAAGGCTGTGACTCTGGCGCTTGCCCGTGCTGTCAAGGCTGGCAAGCAATGCCGGATTGCGATTTGGTCAGGCGCATCTGTCGGCCCGGAAATTGAAGAAGAGCTGGCGGCAGTCGGCGCCGTGTCGCGGCGGGCTCCTTATTATGCGGCATCGAACAAGCATATGCGGTTAGCGATCAACTCAGGGGAAGTCTGTTATACCGATGTTCATCTCAGCCATTTGGCGCAGCAAATCGATTACGGCTTTCTTGGTCCGGTTGATATCGCGATTGTGGAAGCGACGGCGATTACTCCGGAAGGCGATCTGCTGCTCGGACCGGGTATCGGCAATACGCCGATGCTGCTTAAACACGCCAGGAAGGTCATTGTGGAGCTCAATACCGCCCAGCCGTTGGAATTGGAAGGCATGCACGATATCTATATGCTGGGAAAGCCGCCGCATCGCCGGGAGGTTCCGATCTATCACGCCTGTGACCGGATTGGCAGTCCCTATGTGCAATGCGGCTTTGACCGGATCACCTGTATCGTCGAATCCGCTATTCCGGATAAGGTGCGCGACTTAGTTCCTCCTGATGCGTTGAGCGAAAAGATCGCCGGTAACCTGATCGATTTTCTGGAATACGAGCAGCGGCAGCAGCGGATTCCTGCCGAAATGCTGCCGATTCAATCCGGTGTGGGCAGTATTGCCAATGCCGTTTTGGCCGGACTGGCCCAGTCTAAGTGGGAGAATCTTCAGATGTATTCGGAAATCCTGCAGGATGCGGTCTTTAATCTGATTGAAGCCGGTAAAGTGACCTGCGCCTCCGGCTGCGCGTTTACGCCGTCGCCGATGGTCATGCAGAAATTCCGCAGCAATCCCGGCCTGTATCAAAAGACGATTATTCTGCGGCCGTTGGATATCAGCAACCATCCGGAGGTTATCCGGCGGTTAGGTGTGATTGCGTTGAATACGCCTGTAGAATTTGATATTTACGGCGCCGCCAACTCCACCCATGTCTTAGGAACCAGTATGATGAACGGCATTGGCGGCTCAGGCGACTATATGCGCAACGGTTATCTGACCATTTTCACCACTGAATCCACTGCCAAGGGCGGAGCGATTTCCCGGATTGTACCGATGGTCAGCCATGCCGATCATACCGAGCACGACACGATGGTGTTTGTTACCGAATGGGGCGTGGCCGATGTGCGCGGCCTGTGTCCGCGGGAACGGGCCAAGGTCATCATCAACCGCTGCGCGCATCCGGATTACCGGCCGCTGCTGCTCGATTACTTCACCGCAGCGGAAAAAGATTATGGCGGCCATACGCCGCATGACATCGACCGGGCGCTGAGCTTTCACGCCCGCTACATTCACCAGGGCACGATGAAGCTGTAATAGGAGGGCAATACATGGATAACGAAATCAAACTGGCTGAAATTGCGCAAGCCCAAAAACAATGGCAGGCACAGTATGAACAGAGTCAAAACAAATTTCCTGAGCGGCAAAAATTCTCTGTAAACAATCTGTATACACCGGCAGATACTGCGGGCCAGGACTATCTCGGCGAGATCGGCTTCCCCGGCGAATTCCCCTTTACCCGCGGTATCCAGCAAGGGATGTACCGCACCAAGTTATGGACTATGCGCCAATATTCCGGCATGGCGTCTGCCGAAGAATCCAATCAGCGTTACAAATATCTTCTCAGCCAGGGGCAAACCGGCTTGTCGGTGGCTTTCGACCTGCCGACCCAGATCGGCTATGATTCCGATCATCAGCTCGCCCAGGGCGAGGTCGGCAAAGTCGGGGTTGCCATCGACTCCCTGGCTGATATGGAGGCATTATTTGACGGGATCTCAATTGAAAAGGTCAGTACCTCTATGACCATTAACGGTCCGGCCGCTGTCCTGCTGGCCATGTATGTGGCAGTCGGCGAGAAGCAGGGAGTCAAGCCGGAAGCGCTGAGCGGCACCATTCAGAACGATATTCTCAAAGAATACATTGCCCGCGGCACCTACATCTTTCCGCCACAGCCATCCATGCGCCTGATTACCGACACCTTTGCCTATTGCTCGCAAAACATTCCCAAATGGAATGTCATCAGTGTCGGCGCTTATCACATCCGAGAAGCCGGGGCTACCGCCGTACAAGAAGTCGCCTTCGCCTTTGCTAACGCGATTGCTTACATTGATGCCGCTTTAAAAGCCGGACTTAATGTGGATGATTTTGCGCCGAATATTTCCTGGATTTTCACCGCCGATCTGGACATTTTTGAAGAGGTCGCTAAATTCCGTGCCGCCCGCCGTCTCTGGGCGCGGATCATGAAGGAACGCTATGGCGCGACCAAAGCCAAATCCCAGATGCTGCGCTTCCATGTCCAATATCGCCCGGATTACCTGGCAGGCGCTGGCCGCCATCCTTGGCGGCACCCAATCCCTGGCCACCTGTGCCAAAGACGAAGCGATCAGCTTGCCAACCGAGGATTCTGCCCGCCTCGCGCTGAGAACACAGCAGCTATTGGCCTATGAAAGCGGCGCGACGAAAACGGTCGATCCGCTGGCCGGGTCGTATTACGTCGAGGCCCTGACTGACAAGATTGAGAAAGAGGCGGCTGAATATATTGCCAGGATCGATCAACTCGGCGGCGCGGCGATTGCGATTGAAAAAGGCTACCTGCAGGCGGAAATGGCCGCATGCGCCTATGCCTATCAACGCGAAATCGAAACCAAGGAACGCATAGTTGTTGGTGTCAATAAATTTGTCAATGAGAACGAGGTCCAGGATGGCGACTATCTGCGGGTTGATCCGGTTGCGGGGGAAAAACAGCGTGAGCGCCTGCAAGAACTCAAAGCCAACCGTGATCAGGCGCAAGTCAAAAAAGCCCTTGCCGCGCTGCTTCACGCGGCACGTGGCAGTGAAAACCTGATGCCTTACCTGATCGAAACGGTTAAGACGTATGCTACACTAGGTGAAATCTGTGGCGTTTTGCGCGAGGAATTCGGCGAATACAAAGCCAATCTGGATATATAGAAAAGACGGATGACTGGAGGATGTTCTATGGAAACAAAGGCATTAGCCTGTTTTATCGCCGGGCTTCACTATGACATGCTGCCAGGTGCCACCCGGCAAATGGCAAAGCAATGCATTCTGGATGCCATCGGCTGCACCATCAGAGGCTCTGGCGAAGAGCCTGGCCAAATTATCGGGAAGGTAGTCGCCGCCCAGGGCGGCCGGGCGGAAGCCACCGTGTTATCTGCCAACCCCTTCCAGACGACAGCGCTGAATGCGGCGCTGGCAAACGGTGCTTTCAATCATTCGCTCGACTTTGACGACTTGCATAATGCTTCTATCATCCATCTGGGAACCGTTGTCGTTCCGGCCGCTCTGGCGGTGGCTGAACAAACCGGCGCCAGCGGTGAACAACTGATCACCGCGGTGGTTGCCGGTTATGAAGTGGGTGCACGGGTTGGCGAAGCGGTCAATCCGGACTCGTATTTTTTCTGGCATACGACCGGCACGGCAGGCACCTTCGGCGCTGCCGCGGCAGCCGCCAAGCTGCTCGGACTGGATGCCGAGCAATCGCTTCACTGTCTGGGGACAGCCGGAACCCAGGCGGCAGGCCTCTGGGAGTTTTTGCAGGAAGGCGCGATGAGCAAAACACTGCATGCCGGCAAAGCGGCATATAACGGCATCTTAGCCGCCATACTAGCGAAAGAAGGCTTTACCGGAGCAAGCCGCATCCTGGAAGGTGAAAAAGGTTTTTGTTTTGCGATGACTCCTCACGCCAGGCTCAATAAGCTTACCGACGGACTGGGCGGTGGAAGTTACAAAATCGATGAAAACTCGTTTAAGCCGTATGCGTGCTGCAAGCATTGTCATCCCGCCAATAACGCGGCACAGCGGTTGCGCAGCGATTATCAGCTTGAGCCGCGGCAGGTCAAACGTATTCGCATCCAAACCAACTCAGTGGCGGATAACCTGGTGAATAACCCGGACCCGCAGAATGCCTATGGCAGTAAATTCAGTATCCAGTACTGTGTTGCCGCCGCTCTCCGCTACGGCAAGGTAGGTATTGAGGAATTCGGCCCGGACAGGATCGGGGATGCCGTGACCCGCGAATTGATGCAAAAGGTTGAGGTACAGGTTGACACTGCTCTGGAAGCGGAATATAAGCTGAACCCTGATAGATGGTCGGTGTGGGTCAGTGTTGAAACCGTTGACGGCAAGGAATACCGGCAGTTTATCGAATACCCCAAAGGAGACCCGCAGAGTCCGGTCAGCTATGCCGAGACGGAAGAAAAATTCCGTTCGCTGGTTGACGGGGTATACAGCGTCAAAAAGGTAGATACCCTGCTGGCTCTGATCAGAAATCTTGATACAGCCGGACGGTTAACCGGCATGTTTGACTGCTTATGCGAAGCAGAGACCAAAACGATGTAAGAATATGAGGGGCAGCGCGGAGCTGGTCTAGACCCTACTGAGGATGGGAAGCTAACGAAAAAATAACGGGGAATAGCGGGGAACGACAGGGAAGATTGCTTCGCTTTGCTCACAATGACAGTTACGTGTCACTGCGAGCGAAGCGCGGCAGTCTTCCCCTGCGTTTGCGCCTGTTTCATGCAGACTGTTTTGCCTGCCAGTGCGGGCTGCGTTTTAGCGGTTCCTGATCGCTGTATTTAAACTAACCATAGACTATGGTTAGTGTTTTGCTTATAATGGAGCAGGAAGGAAACGGCATATTACCGTCCAGGCTGCCGATAAAGGCCAAGCGGTGAACATGAGATAATTTTTCTGCTTTGGCAGTAAGAAGGGATCCCAATCATGCTGGAACTGATTAATTTTGCTAATTACGATACTAACCGTGACATGATCGGCAACAGTCCGGCCGGTCTGAAGAGCCTGTTAGCCGAGCTGGGGGTTGACGGCATTGAGGTGTTGTTTTGCGACCCGTGGGATGCGGCTGTCTTGCCGGCTGAGTCCATTTATGGCGTGCATCTTAACTTTTGGCCCACCTGGCTGGATTTTTGGCGCGGAGATCAACAGGCGCTGGCTCGCCAGTTCGGCAACCGGGAGAATATCCTGGCTTGCTTTGGCGGCACAGAGCCGGAGCAGATGCTGGCGACCTTGCGCAAGGATTTTATTCAGGCTAAGGCCGCCGCCGCTGAATATGCGGTGTTTCATGTCAGCCATAATGAAGTAGACGAAATCTACACCTGGCAGTTTCGTGCCGACAGTTTGACGGTTGTGGATGCGGCCATTGAAGTTGTCAACTGCCTAACCCGGGATATTCCGCCTGAGCTGACCATTCTGTTTGAAAATCTGTGGTGGCCGGGTATGACATTGCTGGAGCCGCATCTGGTCGACCGGCTGCTCAGCAGGGTCAACCATCCTAATGTCGGCATCATGCTGGACACCGGACATCTGATGAATACCAACCAGGAGCTGCGCAGTGAGCAACAGGCAATTGACTATGTGCTGAGTGTCATTAACAACCTCGGTTCACTGGCCCGGTCCATTCGCGGCGTTCATTTGCACCAATCGCTGTCAGGGGACTATGTCAGGCAAAGCCGCTGTCAAACCGCCCCGGCTATTGATTTAGCCGCTTCGATGGCGCACATCATGCGCATCGACCAGCATCGTCCGTTCAGTGTTCCTCAGGCTAAGCGGATACTTGACGCAGTGCGGCCGGATTATCTGGTGCATGAGTTTATCGTTTCCAGTCGTGAAGAGTTGATCAGCTATACAGCCAGGCAGCGGCAGGCGCTAGAGTAAAAGGGAACAAAAAGAGAAGATTGCTTCACTGCGCTCGCAATGACATAGCTTGTCATCGCGAGGAACGAAGCGATCTTCTTCTGCCTATTTTCCATATCCTGTGCGCAACCTGCGCTTCACTGCTGTTACCGGTTCTTCTGGCTTGCTTGTTTGCACGCTACTAATGAGACTGATTGGCCATACCGGGATTGAAATTCTTTTTCAAAGGCTTGGATGGTATGCAACTGTTCGGTTGTTAAGTTGGAGAAGAGCTCTTTTTCCATAAAACGATAACCCCCTGTCATTTGCTGATGCTTAGTATGTCCAGCAAGCAATCAGTCTATACGCTTCCAGTGCTTGACTTTCCGATAAAGTTTTGATAGGCTAAAAGATAGCCAAGCACCATAATAGGAGCTAGTCAGGTGCCCTAAGGGGCTTAATAGGGAAGTCCGGTGCAAAACCGGCGCGGTCCCGCCACTGTAATGGGGAGTGAACCCAACGATGCCACTGGAAGCAATTCTGGGAAGGCTGGGTAAGCGATGAACCTGAGCCAGGAGAACTGCCTGATTAATGATCACCGTTAAGCCCACGAGCGATGGGTTGGGGATTTGTGCTTTTTGCGCAATCTCATGTCCCGGCCGGCGGCCGGGACTTTCATTTTATTTAGAAAGGAAGATTTTCCCTTACAAGCCGGCTGCGAGTTGACCGAGGTCTTTCGACTTGTTTCACACGAAGCAGGAATCATGTCACGGAGCATTCTAAAGACTACATAATCCTGAAAGGTGGTTACTACTGATGGAGTTTATCCAACAAGCGTTTCATTTATTTCAAAAAGGCGGATTGGTCATGTATCCGCTGGCGTTTTGTTCCTTATTGGTTGCGGCAATTGTTGTTGAACGGTATTTATATTTTCGTACTGAGACCAGTGATACCTCTGCCTTATTCAGTGCATTGTCACCGGCTTTGGCCAAAGGCGACTGGCAGCAGGCGCTGGCTATCTGTCGTGAAACCAAGGGCTGTGCGGCGACTGTGGCCAAGGCTGCATTTGAATGCGGCAGCCATGACCTTTTGGTGATTGAAAAAACGGTTGAAGGGGCAGCTTCTTTGATGGCGGCCAAATTGCGCGAGCGGCTGGAATATCTGGACTTTATCGTGACGTTAGCGCCGTTGCTGGGACTGCTGGGAACGGTTATTGGCATGATACAGTCTTTCAGTGTGCTGGACCAGCGCGAGGGCCAGCCGTTTGCGATTACCGGCGGTGTGGGCGAAGCATTGGTTGCGACAGCAGCCGGCTTGTGTGTAGCGGTTTTTGCGCTGGTTGCGCATGCTTACTTTGCGCGGCAGCTAGACCGGTTAGTCACCGATATGGAAGAAACGTCTTATTATCTGGTAAATACAGTTCGGAGTGAATCCAAATGAGATTGCGTAGTATGCGGCTGACGCGCCAGCCTAAACTGATGGTTATTCCGATGATTGATATCGTATTTTTCCTGCTGGTATTTTTCATGATGAGCACGATGTTTATGGTCGAGCAGCGGGTTCTGCCGATTGCTTTGCCCCAGACCGCAACCGGGCAGGCCAATCTTTCGCAGCATGTGCCGATTACGGTCACGGCTCAGGGCAGGATTCTGATCGATCAGGAGGAAATCCCGTTAAACGTATTAGCCAAACGGATTGAGCTGGAGTTGTCCCGCCAACCGGAGGCGTTGTTTTTGCTGCGGGCAGACCGGGAAACGGAGTATGGTTTGGTGATGACTGTTTTTGACGAATTGAAACAGTCCGGTGTGCGGCGGATATCGGTCGCAACCGAGGCTAAACCGAGGTGAGGCTGGTGAGACTAAACCTGCGGCAGGCATTTGCGGTATCGTTAGCTTTGCATATACTGGTGTTTCCTGTTGTGGGCTGGCTGGCTGGAAACTGGGGACATGCGCCGGAACCGGCCTTCATCGAGTTGGAATTAGCCGGCAGCGGTGATGGGTATGGCGGCGGCGGTGGCGGCGGAGGACACGGTGGGGATGGTGGCGGCGGCAGCGGTGAATTGCTGTCAGTAGACCGGGAAGCGCTGCTGGCGGCCGCTTTAGCTCATGCGGCATCCCAGGCTGCAGAACCGTCAACGCCGGTAGCGCCAAGCCCGGAAACCCCGGCTGAATCTGATTCCTCGGTAGAAGACCAGATTGCTGTTCCCGCGTCGGTGTCAACCCCGCAGCCGCCTGCCGTGAACCCCAGCAGGCTTGATCCCAGCATTAGTGTTGGTTCGGGAACCGGGCCGGGCATTGGTTCCGGCTCAGGCGGCGGTATCGGCGCAGGTACTGGTTCCGGAACAGGCTCAGGCACGGGAACCGGCATTGGTTCCGGCTCCGGTTCGGGCATCGGTTCAGGCACGGGTTCAGGCATCGGCGCGGGCTCCGGCTCTGGCACCGGTACCGGAGGCGGTAAAGGGGTAATGAAACCGCAGATTCTCGAAAAAGTTGAACCGGTATATCCTATGTCTGCCAGACAGGCTAATCAAGAAGGTACTGTGAGCCTGCGTATCGAAATACTGACTAATGGCCGTCCGGGAGCGATCAGTGTTGCTCAGACATCCGGTTATCGGGCGCTTGACGATGCTGCCGTGGCGGCAGTGAAGCGCTGGCGCTTTGTACCGGCCAAGTCATCGACAGGCGCGCCGGTTCCCAGTGTCACCGTACTGCCGGTGGTCTTCCGCCTTGAGCTGAGGTGATGGTATGAATCGATTCTTTACCCTGTTGCTAATTGGCTGTTTAAGCCTGAGCGGTTTGCTGTTTAGCTTCTGGTCTGAACCGAAGCGGGAGGCTGGTGTCAGAACCTTAGTGGATTTCGCCGGCCGCACCGTGCATCTGCAGACCAAGCAGCCGAAGCGGATTATTTCGCTGTCGCCGAGCAATACGGAGATTTTGTACGCGCTCGAATTGGCGGACAGTGTCCTCGCAGTCAGCGAATACAGCGATTATCCGCCGGAAGCAAAGCAAAAGCCTCGCATTGGCGGCTTCCAAAGTCCGGATATTGAACAAATTGTGGCTTTGCGTCCTGATATTGTCTTAGCCGGCAGCCTGCATACACGGGTAGTTGACGTGTTGACGGCGGCCGGCGTTCCTGTGGCTGTCGTTGAGCCGAAGACGATGCAGGAAGTGCTTGACGCGGTGACTCTGGTGGGTGATTTAACCGGCAAGCAGGCGGTAGCGGCACGGGTCACCAGTGAATTGGCAGGCCAACTGCAGGGTATCCGGCAGTTAGTTGCCGGACAGCCGAAACGCCGGACCTTTCTTGAGGTCTGGGATGAACCGTTTATGACAATTGGCGGCAAATCCTATTTAAGTGATATTGTGAGCCAGGCGGGCGGCGTCAATGTGGTGGCAGACAAGCCTACAGACTATATGACCAGCGATTTTGAGTATTTATACAGTCTTGATCCGGATGTCTATATTGCTGTCAATCATATCGGCTTAGGCCGGACACTGCAAATGAGCAGCCATCCCTGGATGCAAAACCTGCGTGCCGTTAAGAGCAGGCAGGTATATTACGTTCCTGATGATATTCTGTCACGGCCGGGGCCGCGCAGCTTTGAGGGCTTACTTGAGCTGGCGCGGATTCTTCACCCTGAAATTATGAAAAGTTGGACAAACGGATGAATAAATGGGTACATATGATACGGCATCAGCGCAGTCAGACCATATTGCCGGCCTTGTCACTGGCCATTCTGCTGATGACCTTATTACTGACTCTGACTAAAGGCACGGCAGCTATTCCGCTTGCCGATGTTGTTGCCGTTTTGCTGGCCAAGCTGGGGCTGGCGGACATGGATATACTATCCACTCCCACCGGGATTATTCTCTGGGAGATCCGCTGGCCGCGGGTCGCTTTGGCGGTGCTGGCCGGCAGCGCTTTAGCCATGTCCGGGGCTTGTTATCAGACCTTATTTCGCAATCCGCTGGCTGATCCGTTCATCCTGGGCGTATCGTCAGGCGCGGCTCTCGGGGCGGCGGTTGCGATTACCTTCTGGCAGGGGGGATACCTTACCCTGGCGGCGTTTTTTGGCAGTGCGGTGGCGGTAACGGTGGTTTATTTTCTCGGACGGCAGGACGAAGGCGCCGGTTCGCAGCAGATACTCCTGGCCGGTGTCGCTTTTGGCTCGATGCTTAACGCTTTGTTAAGCTGTATCATGGCACTGTTTTCGCAGCAGATTCATTTAATTGTTTTTTGGCTGATGGGCAGTCTGGCCAGCCCGGTACAAAGCTTGCCGGCCGTGGCAGCGGCTGTCTGTTTTGGCATGGCGGCTATTCTGGTGTTTGCCCGCGATCTTGATCTGATTGCGCTCGGTGACGAGACGGCGCATCATCTCGGTGTCAATCTGACCCGGGTTCGGCTGGTGATCCTGGCGGCAACGACGCTGATTACCGGAGCGGTGGTTTCGGTAACCGGCATTATTGGGTTTATCGGGCTGGTCGTTCCGCATATGGTGCGCAATGTGGCAGGACCTGAGCATGCCAGGCTGCTGCCGCTCTGTGCAGTCTGGGGCGCGACGCTGCTGTTGTGGGCTGACAGCCTGACCCGGATGTTTACCTCTTTGGTGAGTATTCCGGTAGGTGTTGTCACCGCACTGTTTGGCGGACCGTTTTTCCTTTATATACTGTACTCGGCTAGAGCAGGCAGGTGATGGCATGAGCCAGGATCAGGGAGTTTTATTGAAAATTGAGTCGCTGACTGCAGGTTACCATGATGAAGATGTCTTGCAGGACATCAGTTTTACTGTCGCTGCAGGTGAATTTATCAGTATTGTCGCTCCTAACGGCACCGGCAAATCCACCTTGCTGAAATGTATCACCGGTGTACTGCCGCTGCGCCAGGGCAAGGTATTCCTGCGCGACCGTCCGGCAAAGTCTTATGGGCCGCGTGAGTTCGCCCGCCAGGTTGCTGTTGTCGGCGAGGAGGACAACAGCTTTGCCTTTACGGCAGAGCAACTGGTGTTTATGGGCCGGTTTCCTCATATTCCCCGGTTTGCCCAGCCGACGGCGACTGACCGTGCGCTGGTGCAGGAGGCGCTGGATAATGTCGGCATGTGGCGCAAGCGCCGCGCCAAGCTTCAGGAGCTTAGCCAGGGAGAACGGCAGAAGGTGATGATCGCCCGGGCGCTGGCACAGGCACCGCAGCTATTATTGCTTGATGAACCGACCTCGCATCTCGATATTGCCAATCAATACGCGGTATTGGGTTTGGTCAAAAAGCTGGCAGCCGAACGCAATATCGCTGTCATCGCGGTGCTGCATGACATTAATTTAGCGTTGCGCTTCAGCAGCCGGCTGATTTTGTTAAAGCAAGGCCATCTGCTGGCCGACGGACCTCCGGGCGATGTCCTGACGCCGGATATGCTGGAAACATTATACGGCATGAAGTTCGTCCTGCTGCGCGAGGATGATATTTGCTGTGTGCAGCCAAGGTAGATAAAAGAACGAAACCGCAGAGTGAGCAGAGGGAGCGCGCAGAGGTTTAGAGATATTGCTTAGACATATTATAGAATCAATTATAGAATTCAATTAAATAGTAAGGAAGAGATGGTAATTACCATCTCTTCCTTACTATTTATATTACGTGCAGTTAGAAATCGGAACTCAATGTAATAAGTAGCACTGAACCCGAGTTAGAGCATCCATTCCTTGATTCAGGACACTAGAACGAGTATTTGACGCCCATCTGGAAATTGCGGGAAGGCATGGGGTAATCACCCATAGCTCCACCGAACTTAATACTTTTACTACTATTAATTTCATAACTCTCATCTGTTAAGTTGAATGCATTAAAATAAAGGGTAGCATTATTTGACATTTTGTAGTTAGCAGCCAAGTTCCATATCCAATAGTTGCTATCGATAAAGTAGTTAGTATCACGCCCAGAAACGCTCTGGCCATTAAGGCTCAAATTCCATTGGATGTCCGCATAACCAACTTTTATACGATAACCATTAGGTTGACCATTTAGCGCATCTTTTTGATACCCTTGCCCGGTGTCTTGATCTACATGTACATAGGAATAGCCAAGTTCTGTGTAGTATTTGTCTGAGAAGTGATGTTTTAAATCAAGTTCAAAACCGTGTTTCTTTTCTTTGTTTATGTTTCGTACTCTTGTCGTGTGGTCCGGAGCTTCATACCATTCAATAGCATCAGAAATTTTGCTGGCAAAGTAATTTGCAGATAAATCAGTCTTAACATCAAGTTTCTTATTGATGCCTGTGCTGATTACATGGCCTGTTTCGGGCCTCAAATCAGGATTGCCGTAATATCCCCAGCTTGTATTGTTATAGTACAAGTCATCTAAATTTGGCGCTTTAAATACTTTGTTATACGATAGGTATATATCTGTTGTTTTATCTGCACTGTAATTTACGTTAACCTTTGGGGTTGTCTGACTGCCAAACCTACTGTGGTTATCATAGCGTAATCCTGGAGTTACTGTCCATTTATCAGTGATAGTGTAGATGTCCTGTAGATATACTGCTGTGTTAGTGATATGTTTATCTCTGTAATTGGCAACTGGCTGATTTGATAAATCAAGGTATGTATTCTCGTGAACCTTATCCTTTGCCCACTCAATTCCTGTAATCAATTTGTTTTTATTGTCTAATTGCCAGCCCGTTTGATATTGGACGCCCTGGGTAGAGGTCTTATATTTTCCATAAAAGCTTTGTTTTGAGTGATTCATATACACTCGTGCAAAACCCGGTACTGCCTGTTGTTGATTGAAATGATGCGTCAACGCCCAGTTGTTGGTAATTCGATCTGTATAATCATCAGGTGTTGTATAAGGGAAGGATATACTAAAGGGCTGTCCTCCTTCGTCACTTAAGTGTTCAAAGTTAAACGTAAAGGATCGGTTAGCATCAATTTCTTTATCCAAGCGTAGTGTGAAGTTTTTGCTATCGAAGCTGCTGTTAGACCATTTATGGTTATCGCCTTTATTGCTTCCAGGTGTTAAGGTAGGATTTAGCACATTATACTTAACATAGTCTTGGCTTTGTTTCCCTGCGGTAATAAACCAGCTTAGTCCGTTTTCAGTGCCTTGTGTGGTCAGACTAAAATCTTGTTTCCCCCAGGAACCTGTTGATAAGTCAAGAGTGGTTTTGGCTTCTGCTCCTTTGCGGGTAATGATATTGATTACTCCACCGACTGCATCTGAGCCATATAATGCAGATGCGCCGCCTTTGAGTATCTCAATACGCTCAATATTGTCGAGAGAAGTAATTGCTGTCAAGTCAATGCTGGCTCGACTTCCCATAATCCCTTCCGGTTTACTGATCTTTCGACCATCAATCATGACTGATACCCGATCATCACCATTCAGGCGAATAACCTGTGATGATCCGCCAAAACCTTTACCAATTATTGCGACACCATTAATATCTTTTAATACATCGGTTAACGTCGCATAGTTTCCCTGTTCAAGTTGCTCGCGGGTAATCACATCGATATTAGCACCAGCTTTTTCTATAGGCGTTGCTACTCGATTTGCAGTGACAACAATCTCGCTGAATGAAAACTCTTCTGGTGCTTCTGCGAATGTAACACTAGGAATCTGCAGTAATAAGGCACTTGTCACTAAGCTATACAACCAAGCTTTTCGATGCTTCCCGTGCATGCTATTTTTCACAACTTTTCATCCTCCAAATAAATTATGTTAGGCAACAGGCTGTACAATAAAATAACAACCGCTTTATTAAAAGAAAGGGTTGTTGAACCACTCAACAAAAAATCCCAGCAATATGCCGGGAAAAATAGACGACACATAGATTACTATAATAATCTCCACCCCATCGCGCGTGGGTGAGTACCAGTGTCATCACGGTACAAACGGTGATTGTCAGACAGGCAGTGCTCCTGGCTCTGGATCTTCATTTATCTAAACCTTCCCAAGACTAGCGTCTCAGTGGCATCTCTTAGATAACTCCCCATTACAGTGGCGGGACCGCGCCGGTTTTACACCGGTCTTCCCTATTAAGCCCCGAGGGGCACCTATCTCCTATATGAAATTATCCATCATTTTCACTGAAATTAAGTACATGGTAGCATATGTCCAATACCCTAGTCAACCTAGTGATACTTAAATACGTATAATAGCTTCACAATGACAACGGCACATACTAAAAAGATTACTGATCACCTTTGGTGTAACTGAATCATTGACAAAACCCTACCTGCGCAGTAAGATTTAATGTGAGAATGAATTCCGGTATTCTCTAACGGACTCGTTTATTCTCAAACACTTATTTCGACACCAATGATTTCTGGAGGAATTCATGTCGCGTATCATCAGTATTTTAGCCGTTTTGTTCTTTCTGCTCGGTTCCTCCGCCATGGCGCAGACTCCGGCAGCGCCGCCGCCGATTTCTTATGAAAAGGGCGAGGTGCTTACTGTTTCGCCGCTGCAAGAGTCAACCCAACGGGACTTCTTGACCGGAGAAGGAGATCTGGTTACTTTACGTATCACGACAGGCCCGGAAAAAGGCAAGATTGTCGATACCTTTAATTATTTTAGCGGACGCTCTATGTATGAATTCAAAGTGAATCGCGGCGACAAGGTGATTATTGCCGTTTCCAATGACTTGGGGCGCACGACTTATCATGTCAGTGATTTTGACCGCTTTGATTATACCTGGTGGTTGTTTGGCCTATTTGCGTTATCGTTAATCGTTTTTGGTGGTTTTATTGGCCTGAAATCGGTATTGGTTATCGCGTTTTCGGTGTTTTTGATTCTTAACGTATTTTTGAATCGAGTGCTGGCTGCCGATGTTAGTTTGACTGTTTTAACCCTGGCAACCAGTGCGATTATCGCCGGGTTGACACAGACCGTCATCAGCGGTTGGAACAGCAAATCGTTTGCGGCGATTCTGGGTACGATCGGCGGTGTGGTCATCGCGGGTATCTTGTCGGTGGCATCGATTCACCTTATGCATCTCACCGGTCTGGATTCAGAGGAAGCCATGATGCTCAAGGCAACCGTGCTGAAGCAGGTGGATTTCCGCGGCTTGCTGTTTTCCGGTATGGTATTAGGCTCGCTGGGCGCGGTGCTGGATGTGACAATTTCCATTTCCTCCGCCATTTATGAGGTAAAGCAGGCGCAGCCTGGTACAGGAATGAAACAATTATTCGCTGCCGGGATGAATGTGGGGCGGGATATCATGGGAACTAACTCCAATACCCTGATCCTCGCCTATATTGGCAGCTCATTGCCGCTGTTGCTGTTAATAGCCGCCCAGCCGCAGTCATCGATGCTGCCGATTCTTAACCAAAATATGATTGTTACCGAAATTGCCCGCGCGTTATCCGGCAGTATCGGTGTTGTCTGCGCCATCCCGCTGACGGCAATGATCAGCGCCTGGATGATGCGAAAGTAATCCTTTAGTGCTAACCGCAGAATAAGCAGAGTGAGCAGAGGGTCTGCTGAGAGGATGCCGTGATCCTATGTTTCTCTCACGAAGGCTCTATCCCCTATCCTCTGTGTACTCTGCGATAAATCGTTCTTCTTTATACGAGTAATAGGTAATCAGATTTTTTATATCCTTAAAATGATAATGAATTTCATTATATAAATGGAGGCAATATATCTATGAAACGTAAAACCACTTTAAGTCAGCTTGCTGCCAAGGAATCTGCGGTTATATTGCGCGTACTGGGCAGCGGTCCGGTGCAGCGGCGTATTATTGACATGGGAGTGGTTCCCGGAACGCGGGTTACGGTTCAAAAGTTTGCTCCGCTCGGTGACCCGATGGAAATCAAGGTTAAAGGATTTAGTCTGTCGCTGCGAAAATCAGAGGCGGCGAATATTGAAGTCGAAGTGGGGTAGTGGAGTGGCGTTCTTTACCTGAAATGCCATCGTGTCACTACACTAGTATTTGACAAGGAGGTTTTCATGATGAATGTTGAGCAAATCATCTTGTATTTGATTGGTGGCGGTTGTGTTTACTATCTGGTTCGTAAGGTGCTGCATACTATGAAAGGCGAGAGCGGCTGCTCCAGTTGCTCCGGCTACTCATCAGAGAAGAAGAGTTGCTGCGGCAATCAGCCGCCGGAAGGCTCTGACGAACAATAGCTTTTACGCATAACCTAAAGGCCACTGGGACAATAAGTACTGTTCCGGTGGCCTTTGTTTTATGTGGGGTTTGTAATGACAAGACTTTCACTTGTCATCGCGAGCGAAGCGCGGCGATCTTCCCGGGGCAGCTACTCTCTAAACAAGCAGGTGCGCCATAATTTTTTGGCGGCGTACATAGTGCGCATAGCGGACTTTAACGCGGTTCAATACGTTCCCCATCCCCGCATACACAAGCGCTGTGGAGGATATCAGGCGAGAGGTGACGAACATCGTAAAGCAACCCTGTTGCCGGCGTGTTGAATAGAGTAGGCAGCAGAATCCGGTTTTAAAAGGAGATGCGTTGTGATGAGCTTGATTAAGGTAAATCGTGACTGTTGTGTGCAATGCGGCATGTGTGCCGCTGTTTGCCCCAGAGGCCTGATTCACTTGGATAATGTTTGGCCGGAAGAGTCAGAACCGTCATTGTGCATTGCTTGCGGGCATTGTGTGGCCATTTGTCCCCGTGAAGCGCTGGATAACGCCAAAGCCCCCTTAGACAGGCAAATAGCGTTGACGGCGGTTTCCGGGTGGGAAGCAGCGGCTGTCCACCGGTTCCTCCGGTCGCGCCGCTCGATCCGGTGTTTTCGGGATACCCCGGTTCCGCGCGAGCTGCTGTGCAAGCTGCTGGATATCGGCCGCTTTGCCCCCAGCGGCGGCAATTCCCAGGGAATCTCCTACCAAGTCATTGACCAGCCGCAACGTTTGCGTGAACTCAGTGCCTGCACGATTGACTGGATGGAAGAACAATTGCGCAGCACTTCCGGTTCGCCGGTATACGAGCAGTATGTAGCCATGTACCGGAACCGCGGCCGTGATTCGATTCTCCGTGACGGCAAGGCACTGGTGGTGGCCGCTGCTCCCCGCAGCTTGCTGAAACGCCGCGAAAATACACTGCTTTCACTGGAATATGTCGAGCTATACGCGCCGGTGCTTGGACTGGGAACCTGCTGGAGCGGTTTATTGGAAACGCCGGCGTTTGCCGGTTATCCCCCGCTGCTGGAGTTGCTGCGGATTCCCGCCGGGCTTGAGTTTAGCGGCGCATTACTTGTCGGTTATCCCAAGGTTACCTTTCGGCGGCTGCCGGAGCGTAATCCGTTGGCAGTCACGTTTCAGGATGACTTGGACTGAGGAGTCATTCGCTCGCTCTAGGCAGTCGAGAAAGGCCGAGATGCTAGGCAGCCCGAGGAAGCGCGCGCAGACAGTACGTTTGCAGGGTACGGCAAGCGCGCTCCCGCAGGGCTGATTGCGCAACTCTTGGCGCTTTAGCGCCTTAGTGTTGGCGGCATACCCTTTACGGGTGCAACGGCCGAACGCCATGCCTCCTGGCGCGTTCGGCACTAGCGCGTCCATGCGCGTCGCACATTGGCCTTTATCGATTGCCTAGACATACAAAATTAGCGCGATATACTCCATATCCGTATCCCCGGTATTCTCCAGACCGTGTGACTCACCGTCACCGGTAACCATCACATCACCGGCTTGGACAGGAACTAGGGTGCCGTTATCATTGAATGTGCCTTCACCGCTGAGGATGTAGTAAGTCTCTGCGTCCCCCTGGTGCTGATGGAAGCCGATCGAACAGCCGGGCTTTAACAGCGTGCGGGAAAATAAACGGCCTTTCCCGTGGAATTGCTCCGGTGTCATCAGCTTTGTTGTTCGCGCTTCCCCGTTTCCGCCAAACCGGTTCATCATTACTTCTGTGGGCAATTGATGAGCATGTGTAATCATTGGCTTACCTCCCCTTTGCATTCATAGCTGCTTTGTTGATAGCATTCGCCTTTTGTGAGTAAATACCTGTAAATTCCAGGCAAAGCGCTAAATAAATTATCCAAAAAAATTTGTCTATCGGTAGGATTTTTATACCTCAATCGATAATATTAAGAAAGATTCTATTACCACTACCATGTATTCAGGAGGTTTATCGTATGTCTCGTGATTCCATTGCCAAAGAAACCCGCGAATTTCAAGCCGAAACCAAACAACTGCTGGACTTGATGGTTCACTCGATTTACACCAATCGGGAAATCTTCCTGCGGGAGCTGATTTCCAACGCGTCTGATGCCATTGACAAGATCCGGTTTGCCGCTCTGACAAATCAGGACTTACTGGAAGGCGACAGTGATTTTTCCATTTATCTGCTGCCGGACGAAGATACTCATACCCTGACCATCTCGGACAATGGCATGGGCATGACCTATGACGAAGTGATTGAAAATATCGGTACGATTGCCAAATCCGGCACAAAGGCTTTTTTGGCCAAACTGCAGGAAGCTGGTAGCGCTAACGATACGGAACTGATCGGCCAGTTTGGCGTTGGTTTTTATTCCGCTTTTATGGTTGCGGAGAAAGTCACCTTGCTGACCCGCGCGCCTGGACAAGCAAAGGGCGTGAAGTGGGAATCCACCGGTGATGGAACCTACACTATTGAAGAAATCGACAGAGAACAACGCGGCACATCGATTATTTTGACTTTAAATGAGGAATACCGCCAGCCGGAGAAATCCGAAGAACGGTTCCTTGACCGCTATACCTTGCAGGGCTTAGTCAAGAAATACTCCGACTATATCCGTTATCCGATTAAAATGAACTTTGTCAAAGAAGAGAAACCGCGTGACGCAGAGGGGAAAATCATTGAAGACGCTCCGGCGGAGAAAACGGTTGAGCTTCGCACCCTGAATTCGCAGACTCCGTTATGGACACGCTCAAAACAGGAGATCAAACCGGAAGAATACAACCAATTTTATCAGAGCGTGTTTTACGATTGGCAGGATCCGCTGGAGGTTCTTCATTCCAAGGCGGAAGGCGTTGTTGAGTACACCAGCCTGTTGTTCATTCCAGCCAAAGCGCCGATGGATTTTTACATGAAAGACTTTGAAGGCGGCGTCAAGCTGTATTCCAAGAATGTGTTCATTATGGAACACTGCAAAGAGCTGCTGCCTGATTATCTGCGGTTTGTCCGCGGCTTAGTCGACTCGCCGGACTTCTCGCTGAATATTTCCCGTGAATTGCTGCAGCACAGCAAGCAGCTTAAGCTTATCGGCAAAAATCTGGAGAAAAGCGTCTTAAAAGCGCTGGAAACCATGCTGAATAAGGACCGGGAAAAATATGAAACCTTCTGGGCCGAGTTTGGTCAGGCGTTGAAGGCTGGAGTCTATTCTGATTTCAGCAGCCGAGAAAAATTGCAGGAGCTATTGCTGTTCCCTTCTTCGCAGCAAAGCGGAGGCACCACTACGCTGGCCGAATATGTCAGCCGGATGCCGGAAAATCAAAAGGTCATTTATTATGCCGCCGGCAAGGATCTGGCAGCAGTTGAGCGGCTGCCGCAAATGGAATTGCTGCGGGAGAAAAATATCGAAGTCCTTTATCTGTTTGATCGTGTCGATGAATTTGCGCTCGACGCATTGCGCGAATATAAGGAGAAGAAATTCCAGTCTGTCAGCCGCGGCGATCTGAATTTGGCTGATATTCAGGCCCCGGAAGCGAAGCAGCAGGCTGAAACGGTGGAAAAGGACAATGAATCGCTGATCAAAGCAATCAAAGAGCAGCTTGCAGGCAAAGTTGCCGATGTGAAAGTCAGCAGCCGCCTGAAGTCCAGTGCGGTGTGCCTGGTCAGTGGCGATGACGGCATCAGCCTGTCTATGGAACAAATCCTGGCGGAAATGAACAATACCATGTTCAAAGCCAAGCGGATTCTTGAGCTGAATCCTGAGCATGAATTGTTTGCCGTATTGAAAGGCTTGTACGAAACCGGCGCGGACTCTGAAGCTTTTAAGGATTATTGCGGTTTGTTATATGATCAGGCTCTCCTGATGGAAGGCATTACCCCTGAAGATCCGATCAATTTTGCCAATAAAGTGGCTAAACTGATGGCCAGAAGTGGAAAGTGAAAACGGATTGGCGCCACTACGCCTCATTTCTCCGCTTTGCAGGCTGAAAATTCATCCTGCGTTCTTTAACTGAAATGTCATCGTGTCACTGTACTAGAGGAGGTAGCTAAATGGACGTTACACTATTTGCCGAGTACGCATGGATGTTTGTTGTTCTCATTTTCCTCGAAGGAATTCTGGCAGCGGATAATGCCTGTGTATTGGCTGTCATGGTCAAGCACCTGCCGGAAGCTTCCCGCAACAAAGCGTTATTGTACGGCTTGGGCGGAGCTTTCATATTCCGTGCCGGCTCATTGTTTGCGATATCCATGTTGATTGAATGGTGGCAGCTTCAGGCCGTTGGCGCCTGTTATCTGATGTTTTTGGGCTTCCATCACGTATATAAGACCTATTCGTCTAGAGGCGATTGTATGTCTGACGAGTCTGCTGCTACCGAAGGCTCCGGCTTTTGGATGACTGTTTTCAAGGTCGAAATAGCCGATATTGCTTTTGCGGCGGATTCAATTTTGGCGGCTGTGGCCTTAGCGGTTTCCTTGCCGACGACTATGCTGCCTGCTATCGGCGGCATGGACGGCGGACATTTCTTGGTCGTGTTTGTCGGCGGCTTCTGTGGGGTAGTGATGATGCGCTTTGCCGCACAGTGGTTTGTGAAAATATTACTGCGTAGGCCGGGTCTGGAGACTGCGGCATACCTGTTAGTCGGCTGGGTAGGTGTCAAGCTGGCTGTTGCCACGCTGGCACATCCCGGTATAGGCTGGCTCGACCCCGGCTTTGTCGCTACGACGGAATGGAAAGCGATCTTCTGGTCGGTATTCCTGGCGATTATCCTCGGCGGCTGGTTCCTTTCCTCGCCGGTAGCGGAGACTTCTGACACCTCGAATGAGTTCCGTTAGAACGCAACGATCTGCGAACAGGTTCTTTAACAAGCTGAAATAAAGGCTTCCGGAGCTCCGGAAGCCTTTGTTTTTGTGATAAGATCATAGTCAGGGTACGTGGTGGAGAGGATGCCAAAAAGAAACATTTTTCTGAAAGCTCCAGAGTAGCGGCAGGAAGATGCGGTGAGGGTCTGGAATAAAATAAAGTTAGGACAATAGTCCTGTGGAGCGAGTTTTATTTCTGCACTGTGTGCTGCCGATCATCTGTCAATTCGGAATAGAAGGTGTACCTATGTGGCTATGGATGAAGTCTAAAACGTTGCAACGGAATATTACGTTGTTTATTCTCGCCATCAGTTTTTTTCTGTTGGCGTTATCTGTCGTGATTGTTGATATGGCGCAAAGCAATTATAAGAAAGCCAGAAGTATGGAGCAGACTACACAAATCAGTCGGGCGTTTTCTAAAGCTTTGCGCAATTTATCCTTGGAGCGTACCCTAATGCACGTCGTTCTGCGCTCTGAGCAGGCGATTAACGCAGAGGACCGTAGCGCGCTTGAGATGCGGCGACGGTTGGCTGCAGAGACTTTGTCCGTTGCGTTTACCCAGCTGACCATGATATATCCTGATTTGACCGAGCTCCTGACCCGGTCACTGCAAACGCTGGATTTTTTACGATTCCAGGCCGATATGGAGGCAGGGAAACGTTATGCTGACCGGGATCCGGGAGTGGCGCTGCACTGGCTGCATCAGTCAATGGATTTTGTTTATCAGGTAGAAAATGTGCTGTATTATTTAGGCAGATATCATGTCAACTCTACTGAATTTTTCCTCTATCATCATTTGGCGCTTGATAGTATGCGTTTCCGGCAGTTAGTCGAATGTGAAGCCAGTGCGATGAGTACACTGTTGCTTAGGCCGGAGCAAACGCGTTATATTGATGAAGAAGCCGCTTTGATGAAAATGAAGGCAGACTCGCTGTGGTCAAGCATAGAAATGCAAGTGTCGGCACTGGATGATCCGGAGGTTACCCAAGCCAGGGCACAAGTGTTTACTCGTTATCATAATACATACCGGTCTGAGCTGGAGCGGCTGCTGTCCCTGGCCAAGTGGCAGCAGGTCGATATGACTTCAATTGCGGATTGGCAGGTGCTTGCCAGCCAGGCGTTTGATACAACGTATTTTTTAGTGGATGCGGCTGACCGGAAAATGCTGGATTATGTTCATGATACATTGATTAAGGCCCACTGGCTGCTCATTAGCGGTATTGCTCAATTTATCGGTTGCCTATTATTGATTGTCTTTGGGGTGATGTACTGTGAACGGCGCTTGTTCCGGCCGCTGTATAACGCCGTTCGTTCACTGGAACAGATCGGCAATAATGAAGGCATATCCATGAGCAGTGAAGAATTACAACGACAGGATGAATTTGGGCAGTTGAACAGAGGCGTGCAGCGATTACAGGCGAGTCTGGCGGCAGAGAGACGGCTGTTGGCTGAGAATGAGCAGTTAGCCATGACCGATTTCCTGACAGGCTGTCTGAATAAACGCGCCTTCTATTTTCGGGCTGAGGCGGAGCTTAACCGGGCAGAGCGGACGAAATCAATGGTTTCTTTTCTGTTTACCGATCTAGATAATATGAAACTGTTGAATGATTGCTATGGTCATTTGATCGGTGATGAAGCGGTGAAGCATTTTGTTGCTTGTATGGCTGCACAGTGCCGTCCGTATGATCTGACCGCCCGGTTTGGCGGGGATGAGTTTATCTTCTGCTTCCCCGAGACGACTGAGGAGCAGGCGCGAAAGATTGTGGAACGAATACAGAAGGCTCTGATAAACAGTCCGTTTCAGACCGGTTTTTCAGCAATACAACTAGAGGCCAGCTTTGGCATTGTATCAGATGTTGCCGGTGAAGGACGGGATGTCGACTGGTTTATTCATCAGGCTGATCTCGCATTGTATAAGGCAAAGCAGAGTGGGAAAAATTGCGTGATTGTCAGGGGGGGAGAAGAGCGCTTTTGTTAATCTGGCGATTACCGATTCTGGTATGCGGTCAGAATCGAAGGCAATAAAAAACGAATGGGGTGTGAGCATGTCAGTAACGGTAAAAACGGTCATGGATATCGCTGCTTTTTCAGAGGCTGCGACTATTATCGCAGGACATGACGGTATCGATAAGGTGATTACCTATATCACAGTCAGTGAAACGCCGGATTTTTATGAATGGGTGAGCGGCGGAGAGTTTGTTTTGACTACGCTTTACGCGTTTAAAGATAACAGGGAACGTCAAATTGTCAATTATACTGAATTGGCCAAATGTGGTGTTGCCGCCTTTGGCGTCAAGGTATCCCGCTTTGTTGATGCGGTGCCGCAGGAATTGATTGATATTGCCAACCGGTATCAGGTTCCGCTGTTTGCTATCCGGCGCGAAGCGAAATTTCGTGAAGTGATTCAGGCCATTTCCGCTGAAATTAATAATTTGCAAACCAATATGCTGATTGAGGTTGACGGGCATTACAAAGAGTTGTCAAAGATCGCCTTGGTAGGCGGCAGCTTTAACGAGTATATCCGAGGGTTTGGCAGGCGCAAGGGCTGTAATGTCTATTGCTTTGAGGCGAATCTCAATTTGCTGGCCAAATACCAGAAAGTAGCCGGCGGCGACGCGATACAGACGGTTAAAGAAAAACTGGAGCAGTACCTCATCAGGGAAGGACAAATTTTTAGTCCGGCAAATCACGACGGCCTGCAGATTTTCCCTTGCGTGATGCGTGGACAGGCGTTAGGCTATTTGATTATCCTGTCGGATGGGCATCTGAGTGAGAAGCAGATGCTGATGGCCAGTCAGCTAACCACCTTTTTGACTTTAAAACTGATTGAACAACTGGACACCGAGCAGAAGCTGCTGACCGCCTTGCTGGATGAATTATTGTATAAACGCAATCTGAGCGAAGAGGAACTGCGGGAGCGGCTTTCGCTATATGGACTGAAAAAACAGAATCGATACCGGGTGGTCGTTGTCAGGGACAAGGAAGAAAAAGGCGTTATATTGCCTGACAGCCCCATCAGAATTCTTTGCAATAAAATCAGGGAATGGCTTGACGGTGCGCTGGTCATTGACAAGATCAACGAAATCGTGATTATCGCTGCCAATGAACAGCCTGATAATGCCAAATTGCCTGGCTGGATAAAGAATATGGGCAAGGATGTATTTTCTGACACCTATCCGATTGTCATTGGGATCGGCCCTTCGGTTGCTCAGGCGAGAGAGATCCATTCAAGCTATCAAATTGCGAAAAGTACGATTAAGGCCGGCCGTGCCTTTGGCCAGAGCGGCGCTCTGTATTACGCGCATTATCTGGCGAGAAACTTGGTCCTGTCATCAGTCGGTACACCTGAGCAGGAATACTTACTGGAAAATATCATCAATCCCTTGCTGGATCAGGATAACCGGTATAATACGCAGATCATGGCGACTATTGAAGCGACAATATTCGCTGATGACTTGGAGCAGGCTGCCGCAGCATTGTTTGTTCATACGAATACCATCCGGTATCGTCTGAACAAGATTAAGAGTATCACCGGCTATGATTTTTTTACAACCAGAGGCAGATATGCGATTACAACAGCTTATGTTGCGCATTTGTATAGTCGGTAAAGGTTAACGTACTCCTTTCATAGGTTTAAATGGCTTAATTTGTATAGTTGCACAATGAAGAAAAAGTATTTCTGTTTAAATACAACATATATGATGTATAAATGACAAGGAGTTGTTTAGAAATACAAAATCTCCCTTGCTTTTTCAAAGCCTTCAATGAAGGCTTTTTTAGTTGAAAAGCTAATTTCTTTTAGCATAAATAGAAAAAGCAAGGTGATGGTGTATGCACTAAATACTTGGTACCGGAAAAAGAAGTACCCCAATGGCAATGATAAAAGGAGGAATTATCATGCAGAGTTTGACCCGCTTTTGTCTTAGAATGGTGCAGTCGTATCTGCCGGACGCCTATATATTGGCGATCTTATTGACTTTTGTTGTATTCTTTATGGGGATATTTATCGGTGGCAAAACACCAATTGAAATGATTGGTTACTGGGGTAAGGGTTATCCATCCCTGTTTGTCTTTGGTATGCAGATGGTTATGGTTCTGCTTACCGGCTATGTCCTGGCGTTAACGCCTGTTGCGAAAAAGATTCTTGGCAAAGTTACCGACCTGCCCAAGTCTCCTTCACAGGCATTAGGTGTTACCGCTGCCGTTTCCTTTGTTGCTTGCTATTTCAACTGGGGCTTTGGGTTGGTTATCGGAGCAATTCTGGCTCGGGAAATGGGACGCAAAATTAAGGGAGTGCATTTTCCGCTGATCGTAGCGGCCGCATACGGTGGCGAGATTGTGCGCGGTCCGTCTTCGTCCATTCCGCTCGTCGCGGCCACCCAAGGCAACTTCATGGAGAAGCTTGTCGGTATCATCCCTGTTACCCAAACGCTGTATTCCTGGTGGAATATTGTACTTACGCTTATCATCTTTGCCTTGCTGATCGTTGTCTATCTCAAAATGCGGCCTCCTGCCAGCGAGATCATTCAGTTTAGTGAAGAAAGCAAGCCTGAGCCGGTCAGGAAGCCAAAGGAAGAGATGAGCTTTGCCGAGAGGCTGGAAGATTCATGGTGGATTAATGCTGTTTTCGGACTGTTGCCGCTGATCTTCCTGGCGTTGAACTTTCAAAAATTAGGCTTTAATCTTGACCTTAACATCGTTATCATGATTTTTTTGACACTGGGCGTGTATTTACATCGTTGTCCCAGCACATACTTGACGGCGATTAAAGAGGCAGTTGTTGCAACCCGCGGGATTTTGATTCAATTTCCTATCTATGCGGGCGTGATGGGCATGATGGGGCCATCCGGCCTGGTTGATATCATTTCCCAGTGGTTTGTCAGCATTTCCACTACGCATACGTTTCCGGTCTTTACCTTCCTGTCAGCCGGCCTGGTTAATATTTTCATTCCGTCCGGCGGTGGCCAATGGGCCATTCAAGGCCCGGTTGTGATGAAGGCTGCCGAGGCGCTGGGCGCCGATAAGGCGCAAACGATTATGGCATTTGCCTGGGGTGATGCCTGGACAAACCAGATTCAGCCTTTCTGGGCGTTGCCTTTACTGGGAGTTGCAGGACTTTCCGCTCGCGATATCATGGGGTATTGTGTCATTTGGACATTGGTTTCCGGTCTAACCATTAGTGCGATGTTCCTGATGCTGAGCCTTATCGGCTAAAACGTGCAAGTCTGCGCTTATAGGACGAACCTGTTTCCCCAAGGGACAACAGGAGACCGCATAAGTCAGGAGATTCGACAATCCGCAATGATAGCGGTATAGAATTCTTTGTTTATTCACTGGAGCAAGAGCAGTATCATGAGGATTTAATCGTTTGCTTTTGCAGGCTGATTAAATCCTCATCGCTCATATAGCGAGTGTAACAAAAATAGAAAGAGGGAGAACTGATATGAAGGAAGTCGTTATCGTTTCCGCTGTGAGAACACCAATCGGCTCTATTGGCGGGACCCTGAAGAATATTCAGCCGGAAGTGCTGGTGAAAACGGTGATTGAAGGCGCGGTGGATAAGATCGGCCTTGATAAAGCGTTGATTGATGAAGTGATCATCGGCCAGACTAAGCAAACTACCGACGCGCCGAATATTGCCAGAGTGGCTGCTCTGATGGCGGGGGTGCCGGAAGTGGTGCCTGCCTATACTGTACACAGGCAGTGCGCGTCAGGCATGCAGGCAATTACCAACGGGCTGCAACAGATTCAAACCGGTTATTCAGATATTGTGCTGGCTGGCGGTGTTGAAAGCATGAGTACAGCTCCTTTTTATGTTAGAAATGCCCGGTTTGGCGTAGGCAGCGGCAATACAGTCTTTATTGATCCGAATATTGAGAGTCAGCCCAAATCCCAGCCGAAAGAAATCTATGGAACTTTCAATATGATTCAAACAGCAGATAATGTGGCCAGACAATTTCATATATCGCGTGAGGAACAGGATGAATTTGCTCTCGCCAGCCAGACAAAAGCCATTGCCGCCATTGATGCCAACCGTTTTGCCGAGGAAATTGTTCCGGTCGTTTTGCCACAGAAAAAAGGCGATCCAATTATCTTTGCTGTTGACGAATATCCGAAGCGTTTCACCAATCTGGAAAAGCTGGCAAAGTTAAAGCCGATTTTTGCCGACGGAACAGTGACGGCGGGCAACGCATCAGGCAGAAATGACGGCGCTTGCGCTTTGATACTTATGTCAAAAGCCAAAGCAGACGAACTAGGCATTAAGTCTCTGGCAAAAATCCTGGGCGTAGCGGCAGCAGGCGTGGATCCCCGGATTATGGGTATCGGTCCCGTACCGGCAACGCAAAAACTACTGGCGAAATTATCGATGACAATAGAGGACTTTGGCCTTATCGAAATCAACGAAGCCTTTGCTGCCCAGTCGGTAGCCTGCGCTAAAGAACTGCACATTGCTATGGATAAGTTGAATGTCAATGGCGGAGCGATTGCGTTAGGTCATCCTCTGGGCTGCTCCGGTGCCAGAATAGCGACCACCATGATCCATGAAATGAATAAACGACAGGAACGCTATGGGTTGGCTTCAATTTGTATAGCCGGCGGCTTGGGAATGGCTATTGCTTTCGAGAAAATGGATTAACAGGAGGAGTTGCATTGAGCAGAGTAAATAAGCTAACGACTATCGAACAAGCCATGGCCAAAATCAAAGACGGTGACCGGATAATGGTCGGCGGTTTCGGGCTTAGAGGTTGTCCGGATGATCTTATCGACGCGCTGGTCGCAACCAATAAAAAAGACTTAACGATCATCAGCAATGACTTAGGCTCACCTGGGGTCGGCCTGGGGAAGCTATTGTCCAACAATCAAATCAAAGCGCTGATTGGCAATTTCTATAACTGGAATACAGATGTGGCTGAAGCCAATAATGCCGGCAAGATCAAAGTAACCTTAATCCCGCAGGGCAGCTTTGCCGAGTCCATCAGAGCAGCCGGCTGCGGTATCCCGGCATATTTTACGCTGGCTTCGGCAGGCACCGAGCTGGGCGCGGGAAAAGAAATCAGAGTGTACAACGGACGGCAATATGTATTGGAAGAGGCAATCTATGCGGATGTGGCCTTAATCAAGGCCGAGAAGGCCGACGAATTGGGCAATCTGGTATATTGTAAATCGGCGAGAAATTTTAATCCGGTGATGGCAACAGCGGCAAAGTATACGATCGCTCAGGTGTCTGAAATCGTTGAACCTGGCTCGCTCGATCCGGAAGCGGTGGTCACGCCGCACATCTTTGTCAATGCCATCGTAAAAGGAGGCTGTTAAGATGAATACCATTGACAAAGACGTTGCAAACGCCAGAATTGCTAAGAATATCGCCGCTTTGTTCAATTCTGTTGAAGAGATTACAATACTCAACCTGGGGGTGGGCATTCCCACCCAGGTGGCAAATTATATCACCAATGATAACGTATTTATCCAGGCTGAAAACGGCATGTTGGGTGTCGGTCCTATTGCTGTAGGCGATGAAATTCATCCGCAACTGATTAATGCGGGACGGCAGCCGGTCAAGGAAACGCCGGGCTGCGCATATTTTGACAGCAGCACATCCTTTGGCATGATTCGCGGCGGGCACATTGACGTCACTGTGCTGGGTGCGTTTGAGGTTGACCGGCATGGCAATGTGGCAAACTGGATCATTCCCAATGGCAAGATGCTGGGGGTGGGCGGCGCGATGGATCTGGTAGTCGGCGCGAAACAGGTCGTCATTGCCCTGATGCATACCAGCAAGGGGAAGTCCAAGCTGCTGCGGGAATGCACGCTGCCGATAACCGGCTTTGGCGCAGTTGATGTGGTTGTTACCGAGCTGGCCATGTTCTTCTTTGAAAAGGGCCGGATCCTGCTCAAGGCGATCGCGCCTGAGGTTGATGTGGACTATGTCAGAAGCGTAACCGAGTTTGAGTTTACAGTCAGTGATGACATAAAGGTCATGGCAAGCTGATACTTGCTATCGTTAAGCGGAGGGTCAGCAGCCGATGCGCTTAATATATGAAGAAGAAACTTCGGAGAATTGTAAGAGATATTGTTTTAAACTATAAAAAAGCCTTATTAATTAAGGCTTTTTTTGTTTGCCTGCATGAACGATAACCGGTGGTGAAAGTCCGCTACAGGCTTGGAAGTAAGCACTGTTTACTGTACGCTTTTATGCTAACAGTAGATAGTTTTTTTGGTAATTTACTAAAAAATTGTTTTATTCTAAATTTATAAAGAGCACACTATTTTTTTATCTAAAAGATTTGAATTGTAAGCTGTGAAATAACATTGAAAGGCGGAAAGAGCATGAAGATACTCATTGTCGGATCGGGCATCATGGGCAATGGCATTGCGCAGACCTTTGCTCAGGCAGGAAACCAGGTGTTTCTTAATGACCTGAATATGGACATTCTGGAGTCGGCAAAACGGAATATTGAAGCCCAGTTAGGCTTGATGCTGAAAAATCAGCTGCTAGACGAAAAAACGGCAAAGGCTGCGATGAGCAATATCACTTTTAGCGATAAGCTGTCCGATTGTTCGGGAGATATCGATCTCGCCATCGAGGCTATTCCTGAACGACTGGAGCTAAAGGAAAAGCTGTTCAATCAGTTAGAAGAGCTTTGCCCAACCAAAACGATTTTTGCCACCAATACCTCCGGTATTTCGATCAATACCCTGGCTAAAGGTGTCAAAAGAAAAGACCGGCTAATCGGCACGCATTTTTTCATGCCGGCGCATCTAATCCCGCTGGTAGAAGTGGTTTGCGGCGCGGAAACATCGGATAAAACAGTCGATACGGTTATGCAGGTTCTGTCAGATGCCGGTAAGAAGCCGGTTAAGGTGGCTATTGACCTGCCCGGCTTTATCGGCAACCGTTTGCAGCATGCGCTGGCCAGAGAAGCGATGTCTTTAGTGCAAAAAGGTGTAGCAACTCCGGAAGGGGTTGACGAGGTGGTCAAGAGCAGTCTGGCAATTCGTCTGTTATTCACCGGTCCGGTGGAACAGCGTGATTTTAACGGCTTGGATACGCATTTGTCGATTGCTTCCTATCTCTATAAAGACCTGGAAAATACTACAGAGCCCTTAGAAATCCTGTCCAGCAAGGTCGAGGCAGGAAAACTAGGCTTGAAAACAGGCGAAGGGTTTTATGACTGGCGGGATAAAGACCGGGCACAGGTTAATGCCAAGAAGAACCAGGATCTGATCGATGTTTTGAAGCTTCTTAAAAGCAAGGAATAGTGTAGTTATCAGTTTAATAAAAGGGAGAGGTTATTATGGAAAAACTTATTATCACAGTCGCCCCGACCGGATCCTTGCCGACAAAGGCGCAAACCCCCCACGTTCCGGTGACGCCGGCTGAGGTCATTCAAGATGCCTATGATTGCTATAACGCCGGGGCATCCATCGTGCATATTCACGGGCGGGATAAAGAGCAGAAGCCGACGCATGACATTAATTTTTTCTCTGAGACTGTCGCGGGCATAAAAGGTAAATGCAATATCATTCTACAAATCTCGACTGGCGGCAGAGCCGGTCAGACTTATGAGAGCAGAGCGCAGGCTCTGGGGTTAAAGGACGCTGAAATGGCCAGTCTGACAACCGGCTCTGTCAACTTCCCGAACAGCGCTTATGTGAATGAGCCCGCTTTAGTGGAATATCTGGCAAAAACCATGCAGGAGCATGGCCTAAAGCCGGAAATTGAGATATTTGATGTCAGCATGATCAGCAATGCCTTGGATTTAGTTAAAAAAGGCCTGCTCGCAACGCCGATACATTTTAATTTTGTCATGGGCTTGAAGGGTGCGATGCCGTTTTCACTGAAGAATTATTCGCATTTGCTGGACAGCATTCCGGCCGGATCCACCTGGAATGTCTCCGGTGTCGGCAAAGCGCAATTGGAACTGGCGGCTCATTCGCTTGTAAGCGGCGGCCATGTTCGCGTCGGCCTGGAGGACAATATCTATTACAGCAAAGGCGTTCTGGCTACCAATGCGCAATTAGTCGAGCGGATTGTACGACTGGCCCAAGAGCTGGGACGTGAAGTGGCGACTCCTGATGAAGCCAGAGAGATACTGCAAATCAAAAAGAAGTAGCCGAGTTCCTCTTTGGTGGTGAAGTTAAGCTGCCGGCTGGCAGAGAGCGGCATTCCGAAAAATATGCTAAAAAAGAGGAGGGCGGTTTAATCCGCTCTCTAGCTTTGGGGAGGATAACATGGCGACAATTGTTACTGTAGAACAAGCCCTGGAAAATATTCAAGATGGCATGACGCTGATGATCGGCGGCTTTCTCGCTGTCGGCACTCCGGAGCCGCTTGTTGACGGCATTGTAAAAAAAGGCGTCCGGGAGCTTACCATCATCGCTAATGATACTAGTTTTCCTGACCGCGGCATTGGCAAGCTTGTCGTAACTCATCAAATTAAAAAATCCATAGTCTCGCATATCGGCACAAATCCGGAAACCGGCCGCCAAATGATGACAAGGGAAATGGAAGTTGTCCTGGTGCCGCAGGGTACTTTGGCAGAGCGGATCCGCGCCGGCGGAGCCGGACTTGGCGGTTTTCTGACTCCGACCGGCATCGGGACCATTGTTGAAGAAGGCAAGCAGAAAATTATCGTTGAAGGCCGTGAGTTTTTGCTTGAGAAGCCGCTAAAGGCCGATGTTGCCCTGCTCAGGGCCGATATAGCCGATAAAGCGGGCAATTTGTTATACCGCCGCTCTTCCCGCAACTTCAACCCGCTTATGGCGATGGCGGCGGAAACCGTCATTGTTGTCGTCAATAAAATAGTTGAAATCGGCGAGCTTGATCCGGACCAGGTCATGACTCCGGGCATCTTTGTCGATATGATTATTCAGGGTTAGGAGGAAGTTCGCATGGATGCAAAAACGATTATTGCTACCCGGGTTGCCCAGGAATTTAAAGACGGTGATGTCGTTAACCTTGGCATTGGTATTCCTACCATGGCAGCCGACTTTATTCCAGAGGGTGTAAATATTATTCTGCAATCAGAAAACGGCTTTGTCGGCTTGAGAGGGCTGGAGGGAGAGATCGACCCTGACTGCGTAAATGCCGGCGGTAAGCCGGTGTCGATTCAGGCGGGCGGAGCTTGCTTTGACAGCGCTACTTCCTTTGCCATTATCCGCGGCGGTCATGTCGCCTCCACCGTACTCGGTGCACTCGAAGTCGATCAGGAAGGCAATCTCGCTAATTGGGTGGTTCCCGGCAAGATGGTTCCCGGCATGGGCGGTGCGATGGATCTGGTGGTGGGCGCAAGACGGGTTATTGTCGCCATGGAGCACACGGCTAAAGGCGGAGCGCCTAAAATTCTCAAAAAATGCACCTTGCCGCTGACGGCGAAAAACGAGGTGGACCTGATTATCACCAACCTGTGTGTTTTTGAAATGACTGAATCAGGCCTGCTGCTGGCTGAGCTCGCTCCGGGAGTAACCGAGAAACAGGTTCGGGAGGCAACTGAAGCGGATTATAAGATATCAGACGATTTAAGAACAATGGCGCTTTAATAAGCGTTAGACAATTTTATACAGACAGCTTACAGAGAAAGCAATTTCTCTGTTTTTTTATCCGCAAACCGGCAGATCACGCACAATATGCGACATCGTATAAAAGCGCAGGGTTTTGAACTTATCTACTATATGAAAATATAAAACAAAATATTCTGATTTATTGTATGCTTTTATGCTAACAGTAGATAGTTTTTTTGGTAATTTACTAAAAAATTATTCTATTCTAAATTTATGAAGAAGAGCACTACTTGTTTTACGTTAAAAGAGCCTGTTTGGGGCCGGCAGTGGCACAGTCAAATTTATGAGAAAGGAATGAGCAGAATGGCACTGGTTAATGAGAACTTTCTGAAGCTGCAAGGGAGTTACTTATTCGCTGAGCAGGCATCAAGAGTCGCTCAGTATAAGGCGGAAAATCCTGCTGCGGACATTATCAGACTGGGAATCGGCGATGTTACCCAACCCTTGCCGCAAGCTGTAGTGACAGCGATGAAACAGGCTGTGGATGAAATGGGACAAAAAGAGACCTTTAGAGGTTACGGGCCGGGACCGGGCTATCCCTTCCTTATCGAAAAAATCATTGCCAATGAATTTAAAATAAGAGGCGTGGAGCTGGCGACAGACGAGGTGTTTGTCAGTGACGGCTCCAAAAATGATGTGGGAAACTTCCAGGAGTTATTCGGCTTGCATAATACTGTCGCCATAGCCGATCCGGCATACCCGGTGTATGTTGACAGCAACGTCATGGCTGGGCGTACCGGCGGTGCCACAGCAAGCGGACAGTATGGCAGAATTGTTTATCTGCCCTGCACAGAGGAAAATGGCATGAAACCGGCGTTGCCGGAAAGCAAAGTGGATATCATTTATCTTTGTTTTCCCAATAACCCGACCGGGATGACGCTTTCCAAAGCGGAACTGAAGGTATGGGTCGATTATGCGAAAGCGAACCAGGCGATTATTTTATTTGATGCCGCTTATGAAGCGTATATCCAGGAGGAGAGTGTGCCGCATTCGATCTTTGAGGTGGAAGGGGCGCGCGAAGTGGCGGTTGAATTCAGAAGCTTTTCCAAAACTGCCGGCTTTACCGGAACCCGGTGTGCTTATACTGTGATTCCTAAAGAAGCAGCCGTTTATGATGCCGAAGGTAAGGCGCACTGCCTTAACCGCCTGTGGTTTAGGCGGACGACTACCAAGTTTGGCGGCACATCTTACCCTGTTCAGGCTGCTGCAGCCGCTATTTATACTGAAGAAGGAAAACAGCAGGTTAAAGCAACGATCGGCTATTATATGCAGAATGCCAAAATTATCAAGAAAGGCTTGCAGAAGGCTGGGTATCAGGTATTTGGCGGCACTAACGCACCATACATCTGGATGCAGACCCCGAACAAGATGAAGTCCTGGGACTTCTTTGACAAACTTTTAAAAGAAGTCCATATTGTCGGTACTCCCGGCGCAGGCTTCGGCCCCAGTGGTGAGGGCTATTTCCGGTTATCTTCCTTTGGGACCAGAGAGGATTGCATCAGAGCGGTAGAACGTCTGACAAAGCTATAATGACCGGAAGACGCGCCTGATGCGACTAAACGGTTGCAGGCATCAGGCGCGAAGCCGGATATAAAGAGGTGGATAGCATGGCAAAGGTCTTGTTAGTAGAAAAAATTCACGAATCAGGCATGAAGATATTGCGCGCTGCCGGACTGGAAATCGTCATTGCGCCGTCCACAGATTCGGCTGCGCTGATTCAGCTTCTGGATGATGATGTATTTGGCATTATCGTCAGATCCAGCAAGCTGGAGGCCAAGGTTCTAGCTGCGGGAAAAACCGTAAAAATCGCCGCCCGCCATGGCGCCGGCTACAACAACATTGATGTGGAAGCCGCTTCGAAATTAAATATTCTGGTTGCCAATGTTCCCAGGGCCAATACCTATTCTGTCGCCGAGTATGTACTTTTGGCTGTCCTGCTGCTGAACAGGAAACTGCTGCAGGGAGACGCGGCGCTGCGGTCGGGGAAAATGAGCCAGCCCGGCAAGTCGCTGCCCGGCTTGGTCAACCAGTACAATCTGGGCGGCAATGAAGCGCCAGGCCGCTGCCTGGGACTGATCGGTCTCGGCAATATCGGGCGGATGACAGCGGAACTGGCGGTACGGTTTTTGCGGATGAAGGTAATCGCGTATGATCCGTTTGTGAAAACCGCCTCAGAGGGTGTGACACTGGTGGCGGCGGCAGATGATGTTTACCGTCAGGCTGATTTTGTTTCACTGCACGCGCTGGTGACCAAGGAAACCGAAAACATGGTTGGCGCTGCGGAGTTGGCGCTGATGAAGCCCACCGCTTACCTGATCAACGCCGGGCGGGGCGAGCTGGTTGACGAGGCTGCGTTGATTGACGCTCTCAAAGCAGGGACAATCGCCGGGGCCATACTGGACGTATTCAAAGAAGAGCCGCCGCAAATCAACAATCCGCTGTTCGGTGCGCCCAACCTGCTGCTGACCCCGCATGTCGCCGGTGTGACAGATGAGGCTGTCGAGGGGATGGCGATCGGTTCAGCCCAGGCGGTTGCCGATCTGTACCTTGGCAGGAAGCCGGAGTCTATTGTCAATTCCGCGGTGTGGGAGAAGCTGCACAGATAATATTGCCGAGAAATAGTATGTTGCGAGTAGAGACTGGATACTTTTCGTTCCCTAAGGCGTGAGGCAGGTGACCACTTCGGCTTTCGCCTGTCTCAGGCCGGTATAATAAGGTATCTGTAGAAAATGAATTTTGGGAAGAAATGGGAGGGTTTGTATGAAGCTCACGTTATCACAGAGAATGATACTCGCGATTTTTCTGGGCTCTGCGCTGGGATTGGCAACAGGTACACAGTATGCCGAATTTTTGGCGCCGATTGGCAAAATCTTTATCAACCTGTTAAAAATGGTCATCGTTCCCTTGGTCGTTACCTCGATTACCCTGGGAGTCGCTGAGATTGCCGATCTGAAGCAGTTCGGCCGCCTGGGCAGCAAGGTTGCAGTGTTTTATTTTGTCGGGACTGTTATATCCGCTATCGTAGCGGTAACCGTCGGTTTGCTGATGAAGCCGGGCGCCGGGTTTGTGGCCAGCTCTGCGGCTACGGTCAAAGCGGCTGCTCCTCCGCCTGTTGCGGATGTGATTGTGGCCTTTGTTCCCAGTAACATCATTCAGACCATGGCCAATATGGATATGAATGCATTGATTTTCTTCTCGATTATGCTGGGTATTTCCCTGATTTTGATCGGTGACGCCAAACAGCCTGTTGTTGAGGTGCTGAAATCGCTGAATGCGGCAATGATTAAAATGACCAGCCTGTGTATCCGCTTCGGCCCGTTTGGCGTTTTTGCGCTGATGGCAAATACGACCGGGAAGTACGGTTTGTCAATTTTGGCGCCGTTGGCCAGATTCTTTGTGGCTGACTATGTTGCTTTCGGTATCGTTATGTTCGGATTATATGGCGGTATTTCTCACTTTATCGCCAAGGTCAGCTTCTTCGAGTATCTGCGGCGGATTAAAGACGTGATGATCATGGCGGTCAGTACAGTCAGCAGCGCGGCAACCCTGCCGCTGGAGCTGGAAGTTGCAAAGCATAAGCTGGGTATCCCGGATCATCTGGCCGGCTTTTCCTTGCCGCTGGGCGCAACCATGAACCAGCACGGTGCCGCCATCAATATTACCATATGCGTTTTATTCTCCGCACAGGCATTTGGGATTGATTTGGGAGTCGGGCAGATTCTGACGATTGCGTTTTTAGCGATTATCATGTCGACAGGAACATCGGGCGTTCCTTCGGCTGGTTCGATTTTTACGCTGATGATTCTGGATAAATTCGGCGTGCCGAATGAAGCATTTGCAATGATTCTCTCTGTTTATATTATGGTTGATATGGGCAGCACACTGCTGAATATCGTTGGCGACCTGATCTGTGTCAGTGCAGTGGCCGAGTCTGAGGGCATCCAGGACCGGACTGTCTGGGATGACGTTTCCAAAACAACAGCGGTTTAGACCGGCAGCTTGAGCTCCGTCTGAGTGCATTTTCGCGGTGCCTGGCATCTTGACATTTCTCGACGGCAATATAGATATGTCAACAAACTGTGAGCACTTTACGAAAATTGTAAAGTGCTCTTTGTGATCCGGCTGACAGCAAGCAGTCTGCTGCTCGCGGCTGCTCCGAATCTGTACGATCCTCTTCTATCGAGTGCCATGAATATGGTGATAATCTACCATAAAGTCCCGGAATATGATGGCTGTCTTGGAAAGACAGTGCTTCTTTCGCCAGTGCAGTCCCTGTGTCCGGCGAATTCCCGGATCTAGTATCTCGACAAAAACAGCATCGCCCAACAACCCGGATTGAGCCGCCGATTGGGTAGTAAACACTATGCCGTATTCAGCGGCGAGCATTTTCGAGCGCAACATATAATCGCATTCAATAATAATTTTCGGCGTAAAGCCTGCCATTGCGCATAGCGCATCAAAGTATTTACGCATAGAAAAACCTTTGGTAATCGAGATGAACTTTTCCTCCTTTGCTTCGATAAAGCGCACGGATTTGCGTACGGCGAAAGGATGGGACGGATATACTGCTAAAACCGGCTTGTCATCCGCGTGCAGGATTTCGCAATCCCAATTGTCTCCGGGAAGGTCGCTTGTCGCTGTCATAATAAAATCAAATTGTGCGCAATAGCTGGGATCTTCCAACAGGTTCGTTTTTATCAACGTATGAGTGAACGTGATATGAGGATTGCTTTTTATAAATGCTTGAAATGCGTCATGCCAGATGATCGGACTGGAAATAGCGATCGACAGCCGTGTATTCTGGCGAGTTTCCGCTTCATGCATTTCCTGCTTGGCATTTTCTAAGGCGGAGAATATATCATTAACATGCTTTAAGTAAATTCGTCCACATTCGTTAAGATAAATATTGCGGCCTATCCGGTCAAATAACTGATGACCGACATCTTTTTCCAAACGGGCGATCGTTGCGCTTAAGGATGGAGCGGAGATCATCAGGTTTTTTGCAGTTTGGGTCAGGTTCTCTCTTTCTGCAAGAGCCTTAAAATATTGTAGCTGCAATAATCCCATATGGCACTCTCCTTCACTTGGCTTATAGAGGATCAAGTTTTTTACTTAATCTTAGCACAGAAAGTATTGAATTTGAAGTAATTGGAAAATGATTGCTGAATTTTTTACATAAAAAACCAGATAGTTTATTCTTTCTGATTAACTCATATATCATGCTGGTCAACTGGCTAGAGCTGCCGCTATATGGTATAATGAATAACATATTAAAAATTTGAAATCAGGTCTTACGATGCGATCTAAACAGTTTTCTGCTTTCCATGCATTTTTGCTTGCGTTATTTATGTTTCTATTTTTGCTAAAGGCGTTTTTGCCGTTAGCCTTTTTACCTGCCGGGATGGCGGTCATTGCGGTGCTTATTTTTTGCATCGGATTTAAATATTTAAAGCCGATAAACCGGATTTTAATCAGTTTGTTATTGGTTGGCAGCGGTGTGTTAATCTGGTCTGGGCAGGAGCCGTTTAACTGGAGCCAGGCCGTCATTGAAAACGCGGGTATTGTGACCTTGCTGCTTACCGCGCCCTTGTTGGGGGCCATCCTGCATTATGCTCCTTATGACGTTGCGCTGATTGCTTGTGCGAACCGCTACATCCGGACCGGGTATATGTTTTATGTGCTGACTCTTACGCTGTCGGCATTTTTTTGCTCATTAATGAGCCTGGCGGCGATTCCCTTTACCAATCAACTGGTTGCGCCTGTCGCGGTAAAATACCCGGCAGGCATATTGCACCGCGCTCTGACCCGCGGTTTTGCCGTCAATTTGTTTTGGTCGCCGAATCTGATTTCGGTTGCGGCTGTTTTGCAATATGTCCATGTGCCCTGGCAGAAGCTGGCACCGGTGGGGATGGCCTTTTCTGTGCTGGCGTTTATCGCCGCTTGTATTGTTGAAAAGTATGAGCATCCGGGCAGTGAACGGCAGCCGGCTGAACCGGCGGATACAGCCGTGCATCCGGCTGTTCAGGACAACCCGGACAGCAAACGCTATATCGCGCTGCTGGTTATCCAGGTTATGCTGATCTTAGCGGCGTTGGTGGCATTTGTCCATTATACAGGCAAAAGCATTTATGTTACGATGGCGGTCATCGCTGTGACTATTCCGCTGCTGATAGCGATGGTTACCGGGAAAATCGCGATATACAAGCAACGGCTGCGGGTTTACTTTCATGACACTTTGCCCAGCATGTGCAATGAGTTTGTCCTGTTTATTAGTATCGGCTTTTTTGGCTATGCCTTGGCCAAATCCCCGGCCATTACGGTGGTTCAGGCGCAATTAGCCGCCATCAGCGGCTACAGCCCGAGTATCCTGGTGCTGCTGATCATTGGTACGATTGCAGGCCTGGCAATGACCGGAATCCACCCGATTATTGCCATCTCATCACTGGCGATTGCGTTAGGGAGAGTAGATATCGGACTGTCTGAGGTACAATTGGCCATCAGCTTAATTACCGGCTATATTATGTATTTGCTGTTATCGCCATTCTCCAGTGTGGTCATGATGATGACCGGACTTTCAGGGCGCAGTGTTTATGAAATGGGGCTGAAGATGAACAGCCGCTATGCATTAGCTCTGATGTTTCTGGTGGTCTTCACGATTCATGTTTGGCGTCAAGTATAATCAGGAGTTCATTCTGACATATAAGGGGTGGCGCGATTGTACAGCATTGCTATTATTATGGGCGGGAAAATTAAACAGGTTGCAAGGGCGATATTGAACGGTTATCCGGTTTATGAAGAAGTCAAAACCTCAGATACCGGCAATCTTGCTAAAGACTTAGCATCGCAAGGTATTCAGGCTGTTATTACTACCGGCGGTACAATAGCTGAGATAGGCCGGCATGTTGAGATTCCTGTGGTTACAGCAGATTTAACCTACTTTGATTTACTTGAGACCCTTAAAGAAATGGAAACAGCATTAGCTGTAACTCATAAGCGGATTGCCATGATTTTGCATACTTCTCTCTCTGTATCCATTAACCGTTTGCAACCGTTTATATGTAATGAAGTCAGTCTGTTTCAATATCAGGATATAGAGCAAATAGAGGAAATGGTAAGCCGGCTGGCTGCGGAGAAGTATGATGTATTAGTCGGAGGACCCACTGCCAAGCATCATGCCAAACAGTATGGCATGCAGTCTTTCTTGCTTCGCTATGGCGAAGAAACAATGGATACTGCTGTTAAGAAGGCTGTATCCGTATTGGAAATTACCCGGAAAGACCGGGAAGAACATCAAAAACTGCAAGCGGTTCTGGATATTTCGCCTGATGGTATTTTAGCGACTGATCAATATGGCAATATCACTCTTTGTAATCCCAATGCGCTGCGGATTCTTCAAACAACAGAGGTTGATGTCATCGGCAGGAAAGTATATCAGTTAATGGAGGATCCCTCCTGGGAGGAAGTGTATAAGCAAGGCATTGTGCATACCGATCTTATCCGTGAATACCATAATAAAAAGTTTTTCGTAACTCGCCAGCCGATTATTGTGAATGGCAGGGTTATTGGTTCAGTAGGTACTTTCCAGGAAGCGGATAAAATTGAAAAGCTGGAACATCAGTATAGAACAATCCGGACCAAAGGACTGGTTGCCAGATATCGATTTAGTGATATTATTGCTAAAAGTCTCTGTATGAAGAGTGTGAGTGAGCAAGCAAAGGCTTATGCCAGCGTGGATTCCACTGTTCTAATTGAAGGAGAGACTGGTACCGGTAAAGAAATTTTTGCTCAGAGTATGCATAATCAAAGCCGGCGAAATGGCGGTCCATTTGTAGCCATTAACTGTGCAGCTTTACCGGAAACTTTGCTGGAAAGTGAATTAATGGGCTACGAAGAAGGGGCTTTTACCGGTGCGAAACGTGGCGGTAAGGCCGGTTTGTTTGAACTGGCTCATAAAGGAACTATTTTTTTTGATGAAATCAATCAAATTCCGTTACAGTTGCAGGCTAGAGTGCTTAGGGTGATTCAAGAGAGAATGGTTTTGCGTTTGGGCGGCGAAAAAGTAATACCTGTTGATGTGCGCATTATCGCCGCTTCTAATGAGAATTTAGCCAATAAGGTGCAACGGGGTGAGTTCCGGGACGATTTGTATTATCGGTTAAATGTCTTAACCTTGAAACTGCCGCCATTGCGGGAGCGTAAGGAGGATATACCACTTTTGCTGGGGCATTACCTGCGGCATTTTTCTGCTTTGTATGGAGTTGTCCCACCGCTGTCTCCGGTAGTGATGCAAAAATTAACCGCCTATGCTTGGCGGGGAAATATTCGGGAACTAACCAATTTCATAGAACGCTATGTGGTGCTGAACAGCAAGATGAAAATCAGTGAAATGACTTTTGTTTCCGATTTTCTCGGTAAAGGAGATATCCAAGCATGTCCTGATATGCTTGGACCTGATATGCTGACTGTACGGTTGGGTACATTTAAAGAAATTGAGCGGCAAATTTTAAGACAAGTAGTAGAGCGGTGCGGAGGAAATCAATTTCAGGCATCTGTTATGCTGGGGATAAGTCGAACAACCATATGGAATAGGCTGAAAAAGATCGCTGAAGACTGAATGACGAATCATTTGCTTTCGAAAATATCATATTGCCATAATCCCTTGCTTTTGTCTAGACAAAGCAAGGGATTATTTTTTGATATAAATCGTTTAATAATTTGAACGGTATTCATTAATATGTTCAAAATTTGAACGTAATTGCTAAAAGCGTCTGCTCTAAAGTCATAATTATCAGTAAAAAGGACTTGGCACGCATCTTGCAAAGTATAAGGGCAGCTGCAGCGGTTTATAGAAAAATAAATAGGGGGTATGGCTATGAATTTTCTCGCCAAAGAAAAGTATCGATGGATTATTTTGCTCGCATCTATATTGGTGTATATTACATCCCAAATCGTGCGATGGAACTATGCCAGTATTACCTCGTACCTTATCACAGATTTGCATATTGGCAAACCTGAACTGGGTGTTCTAGGCTCCGCTTTTTTTTATGCCTATGCTTGCGCTCAAATTCCCTGGGGTACTGCTCATGACGTTTGGGGAGCCCGTCGGGTTATTCCGGTTGGTATTGCGGCGCTGAGTATCTTTCTGGCAGGCTTTGCTTTTGCCTCTACGTTCACTGAAGCAATTGTCTGGCGGGCGGGTATGGGTTTTATGGCTGCCGCTGGATTTGTGCCTAATAACGCAATGCTTTCGAAATGGTTTACAGTCAAAGAACGCGCTTTTGCGTTGGGAGCCAATTCCGCTGCTGGTGGCGCGCTGGGCGAAGTGATGGTCTTCCTGCTGCTGCCGGTTATTGCGCTGTTGTTAGGTGATTCGGGGACGATTTTTGGCTTGGCGAGCTGGCGCGGTTCCACCTTTATTATGGCTGGGGTTATCTTGGCCATTTCGGTGATCGCCTTCTTCCTCATTCGTTCAGATCCTTCGGATATCGGCCTTGAATCGATTCAGAAAGCGGAAGATGTAAAAACAGACGAAGCAGTCAGTTACCGGCAGGTTGCTTTTACCGCGATTAAGGATCCGGCCTTGTGGCTGATGAGTCTCTGCTGGGGAGCGTTTATGTGTGCCTGCCGTTTGCTGCCCGGATGGTTGCCAATGTATGGTGCGAGTTACTATATGCAAACACAGGGGATGTCCAAAGCAGCGGCAGTCGTTGCCGGCGGGGTTATCGTTTCCTGCTATATCGCCGGGCGCTTGCTCGGGACGCCAACGGTTGCCAAAGCTTGCGATTATATGTTGAAAAAGCATGGCACTCCGCGCAGTGTGTTTACTCTGGCGATGATGCTCATCATTCTCTGTACCTTTTATCTCTTCACCTTCAACATGCCGCATGTTCTTGTCATCTGTGTACTGGCGTTTATCGGCGGTACTACTTGTAACGCATATGCCAGTATCAACGCGACCTGCGCCGAGATCTGGTCAATCCGCACAGCAGGTTTTAACAATGGCATTCTGAATACGGTCGGTCAATTCGCAGGCGCAACCGCGTTGGCAATGAGCGGCTATTGGGCTGTGAAATATGCGGATAAGTCTGGTAGCTATGCGTCAGAATTTGCCGGTGTCTGGTATCTGGGGATTATTATCAGTGCGTTGGGAGCGCTGGCCGCTCTCTATGTGCTATATCGTGAAAAACAAGTCATGAAACAGCATCAGTTACAGCATCAGCCCACAATTAAAGGGTAAGCGGAAGGAGGATCTGTATGGGAGCGCTTGATGGTATCAAAGTATTAGAGCTTGGTCAGATTGTAGCAGCGCCTTTTTGCGGAGTGCTGCTTGCAGATTTTGGCGCTGAAGTGATTAAGGTGGAAATTCCGGAAGCGGGGGACGGTATCCGCCGTATGGGACGGATTGTAGATGGCCGATCGTTATGGTTTGCGGTTGAAAATCGCAATAAGAAGAGTATCACACTCAATCTCAAATCAAAAAAAGGCAAGCAGATTCTTGCTGAGTTAATTAAACAGGTCGATGTGGTTACGGAAAACTTTAAGCCGGGAGTAATGGAAAAACTGGGGTTTTCCTGGGAGGTTATCCATGCGATTAATCCGAGGGCCATTTTCGTCAGAATTTCCGGTTATGGTCAGACAGGTCCTTGCAAGAATCGCTATGGATACGACCGTATTGGCCTGGGGATGGGCGGACTTACGTATATCACGGGAGATAAGGACCGTGCTCCCCTGCGCCCCGGAGTGTCTCTTGCTGATTATCTGACCGGATATTCCGCAGCGCTTGGGGTATTGGCCGCTCTGCATCACCGTGATAATAACGGCGCCGCAGAGGGCCAGGAAATTGACATTGGGCTATATGAAACGGTCTTCCGGTTGGCGGAATGGACTGCCTTGGATTATTCGCTGACAGGTACGGTACGCGAACGGATCGGCAATGCCTTTCCTGGAACTGTGCCCAGCGGTCATTTTCAGACCAAAGACGGCAAATGGTTAAGCCTTGCCGTCGGCAATGACCGTTTATTCGAACGCTTTGCCAGACTGATAGACCGCGAGGATTTATTGGCAAGAAGGGATTTTGCCAATCATTCGCTGCGCGTGCAGAACCGGGAGGAATTGGACGGCGTTGCTGCAGAGTGGATTGCGGAACACACGGCAGAAGAATGCTTCCGGGTGTTTGGCAATGAGGTTCCTATTGGCCCAATTCATTCGATTGCCGATATTTTTAACGATCCCCACTATGCCGCCCGTAACAATCTGGTAGAGGTTGAGGATAAACTTTGGGGCAAGGTGAAAATGCAAGGCGCGGTTCCGCAACTGTCTGCAAGCCCGGGCGAAGTCAAATGGATGGGGCCTGACCTTGGCGAGCATAATGCGGAAATCTATCGAGCGTATTTGGGATATACGCCGGAACAAATTGAAGAGCTTTATGCTCAAAAAATAATTTAAAGGGGGACGGGTAATGAGTACCCAAAAATTCAAAACCTTATCCGGAACGGAAGTAAAAGCAGAGTATTCTGCTGCTGATATACCAGGATTTGACTATCTGTCAAAATTGGGTGCTCCAGGCCAATATCCTTTCACGCGGGGGATTACGCCGGAGATGTACCGGGACAGTTTATGGGTCATGGGGCAATACTCCGGCTTCGCGTCTGCAGAAGAAGCAAACCGCCGTTTTCGCTATTTGATTGAACAGGGGCAAACCGGGTTTTCCATTGCGCTGGACTTGCCGACTCAGATGGGTTATGACTCTGATCACTATATGGCGCTGGGCGAAGTCGGCAAAGTCGGTGTAGCTATTGATTCACTTCAGGACATCGAAGAATTGCTGCAGGGAATTCAACTGGAAAAGGTACGTCAAATCCGCACGACGGCTAATGCGAATGCATTAATTATGCTGGCTATGTATGTTGCATTTGCGAAGAAGAATCATATTGATCCTAACAATATCAAGATTCTATTGCAAAATGATGTGCTGAAAGAATATTTCTGCCGTGGTACGTACATTTTTCCGCCCGCGCAGGGAGTAAAGCTGGCTGTTGACGTGATTGAGTATTGTTCAAAGCATCTGCCCGCTTGGACTCCTATCACCATTTGTGGCTATCATATTCGCGATGCCGGTGCGACTGCTTCTCAAGAACTGGCGTTTACGTTTGCCGATCTGATAGCCTATGCCGATGCCGCCATTGCCAGAGGCATTGATATTGATGATTTTGCGCCCAATCTGTATACCTTCCTGGCTGCGCACATTGACCTCCTGGAAGAAGTCGCTAAGTTCCGGGCAGCCAGACGGATCTGGGCCAAGATTATGAAAGAGCGCTATCACGCTAAAAAAGCGAGTTCGCACAGCCTGCGTATTTTCATTATGACAATGGGCGGAGCACTGACTGCCGATCAACCGCTTAATAATGTAGCGCGGGTAACCATTGAAGCGATGGCGGCCGTGCTGGGAGGCGTACAGACCATTGCTACCAGTTCCTATGATGAGGCACTGAGCATTCCGACCGAAGAATCGGTGACGGTAGCGCTTCGCACCCAGCAGATACTAGCGTATGAATCCGGGGTGACGCAGACGGCTGATCCGCTTGGCGGCTCATATTATGTTGAGTATCTGACCGATACGATTGAAAAAGAAGTTTTCGAATATCTGGAGAAGGTGGCGAGCCAGGGCGGTTCTATCGCTTGCATTGAAAAGGGCTATTTCCAAAAAGAACTGGCTGAATCTGCTTACCAATTTCAAAAAAGCGTTGATACAGGCGACCGTGTAATCGTCGGTGTAAACCGTTTTCGCAATGAGGTGGATGCGCCGATCCCGATTTTCTCCGTGGATGACGCGATTGCCAGCCGCCAGATTGCCAAGCTGAATCGCTTGAAAGAAACACGAGATAACACAAGAGTAGCTGCTGCTCTGGAAAAAATGCGCATAGCGGCTGAGCAAAATGAAAATTTAGGCGAAGTGATGATTGAAGCGGTGGAAGTTTATGCGACGATCGGGGAGATTTGCGGTACATTACGCTCTGTTTACGGTACCTATGCTCCGCCAACCGTTTTCTAGAGAAAGAGAGTGATAATAGTGAAACAGCATATTCGGGTTTTAGTGGCGAAACCGGGGCTTGACGGTCATGACCGGGGGGCGAAGGTGGTAGCGCGAGCCTGCCGGGATGCCGGTATGGAGGTCATCTATTCCGGGTTGCACTGCTCGCCGGAGCAGATTGCGGAAGCAGCCATCCAGGAGGATGTGGATGTAATTGGTCTGAGTATCTTATCGGGTGCCCATAACGCCCTTGTGCCCAGGATTGTTTCCTTGATTAAGGCACAGGGTATCGATGATATGGTTTATATTGTCGGCGGCATCATTCCGCAGGCGGATATTCCCAGACTGAAAGAGCAAGGTGTGCATGGTGTGTTTGGACCGATGACCAATCTGGTTCAGATAACCGATTTTATGCGTGAAAAAGTGAATGAAAAACGCAATCAAGGAGGAAGGGTTAATGATGACAGCAGGACAAATCCTTAAGGGAGTAAAGGTGCTGGGGATTGAGACCCAGGTTGCCGGGCCTTATTGCACGATGATGCTGGCTGATCAAGGCGCTGAGGTGTATAAGATCGAGCGTCCGGGAGTCGGCGATTCCGCGCGAGAAATGGCTCCGATATTAAAGAATGCGGATGGTGGGACCACCAGCGGCTATTTTCTGCGATTTAACCGCAATAAGAAAAGCGTATGCCTTGACATGTCCAGCCCCGAAGGCATCGCTGTCTTGAAAGAATTGATCGCAAAAGTTGACATTCTCGTTGAAAACAATCGCCCCGGTATGATGGATAAACTGGGACTCGGCTGGGATGTCATCAAAAATATCAATCCTAGGCTGGTCTATGTCGCCATCAGCGGATTTGGCCGCCTGCCGCAGTATAAGGGGATATACTCCAGCCGTCCTTCCTATGATATTATTGCTCAGGCTATGAGTGGGCTGATGCATTTAGCCGGCCAAAAGGACGGCCCCCCTACCTGGCTGGGGGTTGCTGTTGGTGATGTCGGTACCGGTGTTTATGCAGCTTATGCGGCATTACTGGGCTTGATTAAAGCGAAAAACACCGGTGAAGGTGAGTTTATCGATGTGTCGATGTATGATTGCATGACCGCATTAGCTGAGCGGGCTCATAATGTATATAACTTTACCGGTCAGGTATTGCGCAGGGGCCCCGACCCGCTGATCGCACCATGGGGACCGTTCCAATGCAAGGATGGCTATGTAGCGATTATCTGCGCTACTGAAATCATGTGGGAGAGGTTGTGTAAAGCGATCGGACATGAAGAGCTGCTTCAGGATAAAGACCTATGCAGCGGGCCGGGCAGAGGACGCAACATTGACCGTTGGCAGCCGCTCTTAACCGAGTGGATGGCTGATAAAACTATGAATGAAATTGTTGATTGTTTCAATGCTGAAGGCCTGCCGTGTGGTCCGGTCCAAACCTCAGAGGAGGTTGTGAACTGCCCGCATATGGCTAAACGGGAAATGTTTGTTGATATACCTGACCCTGTTGTCGGTGCGGTAAAGATTGTCGGCTCACCGTACAAGATGAGTAATAGTAAGCCGGTATACAGGCCGGTTCCCAATCTCGGCGAGCATACGGCTGCCGTTTTGACAAACCTTTTAGGCTATGATGACGAGACACTTGCCAAATTGCGTGGAAAAAATATTATATAACGGAGGCGATGCTTTATGTCACGGGAAGTTGTTATTACAGGGGCTGCCAGGACTCCATTTGATAAATTTGGCGGCATCATGCGCGATATCAGTACGGTTGAAATGGGTGCCATGGTGTATGCTGCGGCTATCAAGCGTGCGGGTATCCACGCAGCGGAAATTGAAGAAGCCTACCTGGGGATTAATATGCCTTCAGCCAATCGTTCTATTGCCCGGCAGGCGGCGCTTAAGGCGGGTATTCCGGAGGAAAGCAATGCACTGACCGTTGACAGGGCTTGCTGCTCTTCAATTGCCGCCATTGCTATGGGGTATCGGGCTGTTGCGCTTGGCGAAGCTGATATCGTCATTGGCGGTGGTGCGGAAAATATGAGCCGTGTGCCGTATTTTCTTGAAGATATGCGCTGGGGAAAGCGGATTGGTGATGTTACCTTAAAAGATATTATGGTTGTTTCCTGCCCTTATACCGGAGAGCCTCGTGCTGTGCAGGCCGGTGCAGTTGCAGTCGAATATGGAGTCAGTCGTGACGAGCAGGATTTATGGGCGGTGGGCAGCCATCAAAAAGCTTTACAGGCTTATGCCGAAGGCAAGTTTGCCAGTGAGTTGATTCCTGTAGAGGTTGTTGACGGGAAGAAAACTGTGGTTGTGGATAAAGACCAGTCTTTGCGTGATGATGTATCGATAGAAAAATTAGCAAAACTGCCTACCGTTTATAACAGTCCGACTGTAACAGCCGGCAATGCGCCCGGCCTTAACACCGGGGCGGCAGCTATGGTTCTTATGGATAGAGGCACCGCAGCCGCAAAAGGCATTGCGCCGATTGCGACGATCATATCTCATGCGCAAGTTTCATCGCACCCGCGCGGCATTGCCTATACACCCGCCTATGCCGCTCTTAGGGCGTTGAAAAAAGCTAATCTGACTATTGACGATATGATGATTATTGAAATTAATGAAGCGTTTGCCGCTATGCCATTAGTTTCAACAAAAATCCTGGGCGAAGATGATCCGAACAAAATTGCGGCTATCCGAGAAAAAACCAATGTTAATGGCGGCGCCATTGCGATTGGCCATCCAACCGGCGCAAGCGCAGCCCGCTTGCTGATGACTCTGTGCTTTGAACTGAAGCGCCGCGGCGGCGGTTATGGCTTGATGTCCATTTGTGGCGGCATTGGTGAAGGTGAGTCGATGGTTGTACGTGTTGACTAGTTAGTGGCTGCCAAGGGCTGTCCTGTCGAAAGGCGGGCAGCCCTTGAATGTAAAAAACTTGATGTAAGACGGGAATGAATTGATTGGCATACATCAATCCGGGTCTAAGCGTGCTGTTTATAACGGCGTATATTATACAAGAATTTACTCCGTCGCTGTTTCCAGGAACGCTTATGGCAATTACGGCCATTACGTTATTTTGCCTTAATTTTCAGCAGCTAAAACCGCTAAACCGAACAATGATTATAGTATTATTGACTGTCAGCGGATTTTTAATCTGGTCTATTCCGGGCAGTTTTGACTGGAGCCGTGCTGTAGTCGAAAATGCCGGTATCATTACCCTGCTGCTTACAGCGCCAATGCTGGGCAGCATTTTATCTTACGCACCGTATGAAAAGGTAATTTTATCGCTGGCAGATCGATATATCCGGACCAATTATATATTTTATGTCATGATACTTTGTTTAGTCGGTTTTTTGGGTATGTTAATGAATTTAGCGGCGGTTCCTTTCGTTAATCAGCTTGTTGTGCCACTAATGACAAGGTTTCCGTCTACTATTTTGCATCAGGCGCTGTTCAGGGGCTATATTATCAATCTATTTTGGGCGCCAAATATGATTTGTGTAGCGGTTGTTTTACAATATATGAACATCTCCTGGCAGGAGTTGGCGCCAACCGGTATCGCTTTCTCTGTATTGGCTTTTATTACTGCCTGTATAGTGGGGAAGTATGAAATTTCAGTCGATGAATTGTGCCAATGCCGATCGGACAGTGTTGAGCAAGTGAGCTTTATTTATGACAGGGAAGACAACAGGAAGCATATCTTTTTACTGCTCATTCAAGTTATACTGGTTTTCGCGGTTTTGATCCTATTGCCCCGTTATGCCGGCACAAATATTTATCGTTCCTTAGCAATAGCGGCTGTGGTTATGCCGTTTCTGTTTGCGCTTATATTAAAAAAGATCGGGGTTTACCGGCAAAGCGTAGGCTATTACGTTAAGAACACTTTGCCCGGCATGTGCAATGAGTTTTTGCTGTTTACCAGTATTGGCTTTTTTGGTTTTGCGCTGGCGCAATCGCCGGCTATCGGCATTGTTCAGGCACAGCTGGCCGGTATAAGCGATTACAGTTCCGGCATACTTGCCTTGCTCATTATTTCTCTTATTGCCGGTTTGTCTGTCATAGGGATTCATCCGATTATTTCTATCTCTTCGTTCGCAATTGCTTTCGCCGATTGGAATATGGGGTTGTCAAGCTTACAATTGTCAATAACCTTACTTACAGGGTATATTATGTATTTTCTGTTGTCGCCATTTGCCAGTATGATTTTACTGATGTCAGGGCTTACGAGACAGAGTGTTTATGCCGTAGGGCTGAAGATGAACAGCCGCTATGCGCTGATAGTGGCTTTAATGGTCAGTGGTGTTGTCTATCTCTGGCGTTACCTATAAGCGCAGACTGTTGCCAAAGCGAGTCCGGCAAGAACATAACCCAATTTTTACTTTGTCTTAACACGGATATACCGGTATTGCAGTACACTAGTCATAGAGGTGGAGGGTATGCGCAAACTGGTAAGTCGTGTTGGTTTTCTGGTGTTGGCCATTGTGCTCATCATCATCTATATTATCCAATGGGGCGTGGCAGCTGAAATTAAGGAGCTGTTCCGATTGCCGCTATCATAGCCTCTTTGACGGCTTAGCGTAAAGGAAGGGAGACATTGTCTCCCTTCCTTTACTTTTGAGAAACCTCTCCCTTCCCTTAACTTATGTTGATCCCTTCCGCTAAATTGGCGATGCTGTTGGTGATCAGAATGATTGCTTCCATATTGGCGTTAGGGTTACCAGCTTGTTCGGACAGCATATTTTGCAGGACCAGCATGGCGTAAAGCGTAATCGCGTTACTGGCGATAGCGGCGGAGGCAGTCGTGCCGGCTAAACGCTTCGCTTTCTCGAACAAGGGGTCTGGTGGACAATCATGTTGCCAAGCGTCCATGAGAGATTCTCCTTTTCCTGCTTTTTTACAGTTTATGCAGGTGAATCCAGGAATTTGTGGAAATTGTTATTATCATTACAGCTTGCGAGGAGGATTCCCATGGCGACAAATGATCAAATACTCGATCGTTTTCTGTATGTTTTCCCACTGCTTAATCATTTCTCTGCCGGTGATTTGGGAGTAGCAGTTACTGATCGGGAAAAGTATCTTCTATATAAGCCGGGGAAACGGCTTGATTTGAAGATTGCCACAGGCACTCCGCTGAAACCCGGCACGGCAGTGGTTCGCGCTATGACTGAAAACCGAAGGATTGTTATGCGGGGAGATAAGGCTACCTTCGGCTTGGCGTATTTGGCTTGCGCTTATCCGATCCATGGCGAGCGTGGCGAAGTAATCGGCGGCGCAGTATTTCTTGAGCCAGTTGATAAGCAGGATGCTCTGAAGGATTTGGCTGTACATTTCAGCGATGATATGAATGTTTTAGCCAGTACAACAGAAGAATTGTCCGCCCAGTCTGAGGAAATTGCGGCTATCAGCGGTAAATTAGCCCATATGGCCAAAGAATCGCAGACGAGAGTACAAGAGATGGGACAGGTCATTAACTTAATAAAAGCTATCGCTAATCAAACGAATCTACTCGGTCTTAACGCAGCGATTGAGGCTGCCCGGGTAGGCGAGCAAGGGCGAGGCTTTGGCGTCGTTGCCGATGAGATTCGCAAATTGGCGTTTAGCAGCGCTGACTCGATTAAGAAAGTCGAAGAAATCATTATGGCGGTACAAGCTGATAGCACAGCTACCGGACAACAGCTTGATTATGTAAACGAGCTAATTTCCCAGGTTGCCGCCGCCATTACCAATGTTGCCGGAACGGTTGAAAAATCCAGCCAATTGGCGCATACCCTGGATCAGATGGCTGAAAAGCTGGTATCAGATCAATAACGGCGAGGAGGTTGATAAGGCCAATTGCGCCTGGCGCACCTTTCGCAACGCCCCCTTGGGGCATAGCTGTTAACAGCGAATGATAGGAGGTTTTTTTATGTCCACCACTACGGATAATTCAGTTGATCTAAAAAGTCTGGCAGGTAATCACTTTAGAAGCGGGTACAATTGCGCGGAGGCTGTATTAAGAGCGTTTCGTGATAGTATGGGACTGCCGCTGAGCGATGACGCACTGAAAATCGCTTCCGGCTTTGGCGGCGGGTTTGGTCATGCGGGCTGTGCCTGCGGCGCGTTAAGCGCCGCCATCATGGTCCTGGGCCTCACCCATGGACGTTCTGACTCCAGTCAGGACAGGGTGCCTGTCTATGCGGCAGCGCAGGAGTTTCATCATCAATTTGAGGAGAAATTCGGCGCGACCTGTTGCCGTATACTTAATCCCCACCCGTTTGATACGAAAGAGCACTTGCGGAACTGTCTGAAAATAACCGGTGCGACGGCTGAGATGCTGGCTGACTTCATGGAAAAGAAACAGAACGGTTAAACCAGGAAGGAACAGAGAACGGTTAACCGCGGAGTACACAGAGGGAACGGTGAGTAATCAGAGGGTTACGGGTAATTTATAAAACCCCGTAACCCTCTGTGCGTATCCTCTGCATACTCTGGGCACTCTGCGGTTTCGTACCCCAGTTCCTCGTTGTGCGCCCTTCGTGTTCTTTGTGGTTAAAATATTTCTCGTTCGTCTGCACTGGTGATTTTGTGGTTGGCTTATTTCCTGTCTTGTCATGAAGGGCTGGAAAAAAACGTGTCGAATAGTAGTGTAGTAACACGCTGATCTCTCAGCGGTTAACTGTATAAAAGCAATAAGAACGGGAAATAGCTGGATTAAAGAGACAGCGTTCGAGGTAGACATGGCTGAACACAACGAGCCGAAGAAGTATACGCGCTCTTTCTTAAAGGGTGCGTTAATTCTAAGTATTGCCGGATTCTTTGTGAAAGGAATCGGCTTTTTGAATTGGATTATCCTCTCCCGGGTGCTGGGTGCGGAAGGCATTGGCTTGTATCAGATGGCGTATCCGGTATATTTGCTGGCACTGAGCCTGTCGTCCGCCGGCTTGCCTGTGGCGATTTCCATCATTACAGCCGAAAAGCTGGCACGGGGCGACTACCGCGGCGCCGGGCGGGTTTTTCATGTGACCTTATCGGTATTGACACTTACCGGCCTGCTGCTGAGTTTGGCAGTTTGGTTTGGCGCATCTTCTTTAATTGACCTGAAGCTGATCCGTGATCCCAGAGCCTATTATTCGATTTTAGCCTTGGCGCCTGCCATCTTTTTTGTAACGCTGTTGTCAAGCTTCCGCGGCTATCTGCAAGGCTGGCAGCGGATGACACCGACGGCAGTCTCACAAGTAGTCGAACAGTTGATGCGTGTCGCGACCATGCTGATCTTTGCCGCTATGCTGCTGCCGAAAGGTCTGGAGCACGCGGCGGCTGGCGCAACCTTCGGCGCTGCGCCGGGGGCTGCGGCCGGCTTATTGGTATTGGTGTATTTTTATCGTCAGGTCCGCTCTGAAGCGAAAGAGAAGATTGCCGCCCAGCCAAAGGATATTCCGCAGGAGCCTGTCGGAGCGATCATCCGGCGGCTGGTGCTGCTGGCTCTGCCGGTTTCCGTATCTGATATGATGCTGCCGGTGGTTGCGAACCTGGACTTGCTGATTGTGCCCGGGCGCCTTGAAGCCGCCGGTTATTCGGTGTCGCAAGCGACCGAGCTGTTCGGACATCTGACCGGTATGGCGGTACCTCTAGTCAATTTGACGACCATCCTGACTGCCGCTATGGCTACCAGCCTGGTGCCGGCGATTTCCGCGGCCTACGCGGTTGGCGATACCCAGGGGGTTAAAGCGCGTATCGCCACTGCGGTGAGGATCTCGCACATGGTGACCTTGCCTGCCTTTGCGGTGCTGCTTACCCTGGCTTCACCGATTGCGGATATGGTCTATCATGCTCCCCAGGCTGGCCGCCCGCTGGAAGTGATGGCTGTGTCCGTGTTTTTGCTGGGGCTGCATCAGGTGACGACCGGCGTGCTGCAAGGCATGGGTCATACGACTGTGCCTTTGATTAATATGGCGTTATCGGCTGTCGCTAAGGTTGTCTTAAACTGGTTTTTAGTCGGCTTGCCGGCACTTGGCATTAATGGAGCGGCGGTCGCTACCGTAACCGATATCGGCCTGGCCGCAGTGCTCAACCTGTATTTCTTATATCGTTATGCCGGTTTTCGCCTGGCGATGGGTGAATTATGGCGCCCCGCTCTGGCTGCCATATCGATGGGGATTGTCATGTATGGACTGCATAGCGAGGCAGCCCGTTTACTGGGGAATACACTGGCCACCTTAATTTCTTTTGGCGCCGGTGTCGTTGTCTATACCGGCGTATTAATCGTTGCGGGTGGGTTACAGCAATCCGATCTGGAGCAGGTGCCGATGATTGGGCGTCCGATGCTGCGGCTGCTGCAACGCGTGGGTTTTTTTCGGGGGAACTGATAAAAGAAGCGGCTAACCGGTTTTGCCGGTTAGCCGCTTCTTTTTTATGCAGGGAACATAAGACCACCCACGCAGTTGTTCTTGTTTATACTACCTCGAGGCTGTAAACCTGGTTTCTGCCGTTTGACTTTGCCGTATACAAGGCACGGTCTGCAGTTTCGATCAAGCTTGTCGGTGAAAGGCCATGATTCGGCACGGTAGCCGCCACACCAATACTGACGGTAACAAAGCGGCTGATGGGAGACTGACAATGCTCAATCTGGGTTTGCTCAATCGCTTTCCGGATATTTTGCGCCACCCGCTCAGCTCCCGACTGTCCGGTATGGGGCAGAATGACGACGAATTCCTCGCCGCCATATCTGGCGGCTAAATCACCGGGCCGGTTAAGGGTGGTTTTGATGGCTTCGGCTATCCGGATTAGACAGGCGTCGCCTGCCTGATGCCCGTAGGTGTCGTTATAGAATTTAAAATAATCAATATCAATCATCGCCAGAGC